>Ga0364867_10303_pt1 | contig 30688 bp, 27 predicted proteins | sample ExccelAu500001D4_3_FD_206915 | JGI IMG/M metagenome (GOLD analysis project Ga0364867, IMG submission 206915) | Enriched cells from Trout Bog Lake Hypolimnion, Wisconsin, USA - BchlTB.Aug13.5000.01.D4 | ecosystem: Environmental > Aquatic > Freshwater > Lake > Hypolimnion/Profundal zone | place... | reverse complement strand
CACCCCAATCCAGCTGGTGGCGGAATGATGGATAGCCACATCTATAAGAAAGCAGCTAATCGATTGCCCGCGATGACTGGGATTCAGGTCATCCGCTTCAACACTCGTGGAACCACAAGCGAAGCTGGGAGTTCCGAGGGCACCTTCGACAATGGGGAATCTGAAAGGCTAGATGTTCAGGCTGCGATCGACTACTGCTTCGACGAACTGAACGTTAAAACCCTCTGGGTAGTCGGCTGGTCTTTTGGAACAGATTTAGCGCTCAGGTATGCCAAAGATCCGCGGATCGCAGGCCTGATTTTGTTGAGCCCCCCGATGCAGCGGACCCAAGACAGTGATTTGGAGTTTTGGCAGAACGATTCCAGGCCGGTAGTCGCCTATGTGCCTGAACACGATGAGTATTTAAATCCATCTCAAGCCGTTGAACGATTTAAAAATTTTTCCCGCCTGACTCTAGTTCCAGTTGATGGCGCCAAACATCTATGGGTGGGGGAACCGTACGTTCACTACATCCTTAGTGAAATTACTAAGTATCTAGCTCCTAACAGATTGCCGCTTCCAACTGAGATTTAAGAGCTGTCTGCTTTAGGAAATACAACTTCATCGATTATCAATAGGATCGCTGCAGCGATCGGCACCGCGAGAATTCCACCGACAATTCCCAGCAAGCTAACTCCAATTAGTGCGGCGATGATCGTGATGACTCCTGGTATAGCCAGTGACCTACGCATGATGCGAGGCATGATCAGATAATTTTCTATCTGAATGTAGGCGAGATATACCAAGAGCGTGATGATCGCGTCTGTCGGGCTCTTGCTGAGAGCGATCAAAGTGACCGCGGTGATTCCTAAGATATGTCCGATCAGCGGAATCGCACCACAGACAAAAACAAGGACAGCGATTGCAGATGGATAGGGAAGGCTAAGTGAGAGAGCAAGTATCAATCCGAAGATAGACGCAATAAATGCAACTGTCGCTTGTCCGCTCACAAAGCCACCAATTCGGATGATGATTGCATCCGTAATTTTGGAGACACGATCGCGACGAGATGCTGGCACAAAACGATAAGCAACTCCAGTGACACTTGGTAGCGAGGCTAAGAAGTAGAGAGTCAAAATCAGAACGGTCAACACTGCGACTGCACCCGAGACTACGGCCTTGCCTACACCAATAACCCCACCAAAGGCAGAGATCACATACTGGCCATTGTGTAGCCCAGCGGTAAATTTGGCTTGGAGCGAATCGATGATTCCGTAATGTTTGTTGAGATTGCCAATGTAAGTATTGGATTTAAGTTCTTGCAGAATTTTTGGGGCGTTCTTAAAGAGGTTATTCACCTGAGTAATAGCCGGTGGAATGATCACGGCTGCAAAAATGCCTACAAATAAAAGGACGATAAATACAACGGCAAGTACTGCCTGAGAACGCTTGAGGCCACGCCTGCGGAAAAATTCGACCGCTGGATTGAGTCCAGCTGCCAGGAAGAGCGAGATGATGATCAGGACAAATACCTGGCTAGCGCTGGCGAGAGCTTTGAGCATCGTGATGGCGATAACCGCTCCTGCAGCGGCCAGAAAACCGAAGTAGAAGGGGTGGCCGCGGTCGACCGGCACTCCGGGAGTTCCAAATGAGGCGGGAGTCACATCGCGCGCCTCTTCGCCGGCCTTATTACCGAACGAGAACTTGGGTTTCTTGAGCGCCATAGTTTGATAATACGAGAAGATAGGGCAGTGAGCGAGCTTCGTATAACAGGTCTGAGTGAGGACATGCTTGCCCTCTCATCTCTGCCCTGGCGTAAAGCTCTTGAGGACTGGCCAGAAGATCCTGGTCTCACCAGCATGCGCGGTATCTCGCGCCACATTGTGCGCCTTATTCGAACCGGCCCGGGCGATCGCGATGTCTTTGCGGTTAAAGAGACGGTCGAAGAGTTTGCCTCTCGTGAGTACGCCATCTTGCGCGAACTCAATACCCGTAACGCGCCATGCGTTGAACCAGTGGCTATCGTGGAAAATCGCCTCGATAACATGGCAAACCCGCTCCCAGTCGCTCTGGTGACCCGCTATCTGCCTTTCTCGTTGCCTTACCGAGTAATCATGAGCCGCGAGGTCACGCCCCACGAAATTAACAACATGGCTAACGCCCTGGCTCTCCTCTTAGTTCGACTCCATCTTCTTGGATTTTGGTGGGGCGATTGCTCCCTCTCCAATACTCTCTTTAGGCAGGATGCCGACGAGTACGCGGCATACCTAGTAGATGCTGAGACTGGTGAGTTCCAACCCGGGTTGAGCAATGGGCAACGCGAACATGATCTTGATATCGCTCAATTCAACGTAGCAGCAGAACTCGAGGACTTGGCCAGCGCTGGACTTCTTCATCCCGGCATGGATCCAATTCGCGCCGCTGATCGAGTCATCTCTCGCTACCGCAGACTCTGGACCATGCTGAAAGAGCCGCAAGTTCTAGATCCAACCGATCGTCACGCTGTCGAGAAGGCGATGCGCGCGGTCCAAGACCTCGGTTTCGCTGTTGAGGAAGTTGAGGTCACCCTCGATGGAGATAAGGGCGCCCTCAAATTCACACCGAAGCTTGTAGCTGCTGGGTATCACCAGAATCGTCTCTATGAATTGATGGGCATTCATGCAGAGGAGTTGCAGGCAAAGCGCCTGCTTGCCTCATTCGATCGCTTCCGCGGACGCGAGAAGAAGCCGCTGCCTCCGATTGAAGATAGCGCTCGCCGCTGGTTATCTGAGACTTATCACCGAGTCATCGATATGGTTCCCGAAGAGCTCAAAGGCCGGGTAGAACCAGCACAGATGTTCCACGAAATCTTGGAGCACCGTTGGTACCTCGGTGAGAAGGCTGGCAAAGATCTGGGGATTACCTATGCCACAGAGGATTACATTCGTTCAATATTGCCTTATAGAAATATCCCCAAACAAGAGGAAGCGGTAGTGGTTGATGAGTTCTCTTCCTAAAAATTTTGCTTCTGCGGTCGATTTGAGCGCACTTCGAAATCCTCCAATTGATATTGAGTCCGCTGGTGTCGAAATAACTCAAGCGAATTTGATGCAAGATGTTCTGCTCGCCTCGCATGCCCAAGTTGTCATCCTCATCTGTTGGTCTCCGCGTTCACCGCAATCTCAAGCGGTCATGAGCGCTCTCGGTCAACTACATAGTCAGGATTCGGCTAAGCCAGAGGGAGCAGGTTGGTTGCTCGGGAATGTAAATGTCGATGCACAACCAGAAGTAGCGCAAGCACTTCAAGTCCAAACGCTCCCGCTCGCCTTAGCGATTATTCAAGAGCAGATAGTGCCGCTCTTTGACACCGTTCCCACCGCCCCGCAAATTCGTTTGGTCGTCGACAAGGTGCTCTCTCTTGCAGCCGAACGTGGAGTTGGAGCCGTTGCTCCCGATGGCGCTACGGAAGTTGAAGAACAGCTAGAACCCGAGGAGATCAGAGCGCTCGAAGCGTTGGAGCAAGGCGATTACGCCGCTGCAAGCGCGGCCTACCGTGACTGGTTGAACCGAGCCCCTGGTAATGCGCTCGCCCAACTTGGCTTAGCTCAAGTGGAACTTCTGCTTCGCATCTCAGGATTTGATATTCCCAGTGTTATTGCGGCGGCCAATCAAAATCCAACAGATCTCGTTCTTGCAAAACAAGCAGCGGATTGCGAAGTAGCAGAAGGAAAATTTGAAGAGGGCTTTTCACGATTAATTTCTGCAATCAAAATCTCCAGTGGTGAGGATCGTATAGGAATTCGCCAGCATCTTGTAGGGTTGTTCTCGTTGGTTGATCCAGCAGACCCCATTCTTATTAAGGCTAGACAAAAGTTAGCGAGCGCACTCTTTTGACTTTAATCGTCACACCCAGGGAGCGACGAAATCAATTCCTGCTTTTTTTCTATTTTGGTATGACCACGTTGGCACTTGGAACGCGCGCGCCTAATTTAAAGGCGAACCTTCATGTAGATAACGGAACCTACGGCACCTTAATTAGTTTTGGCGCGGTCGGGGGAGTTCTCTCGATGATGGTCGCCGGTCAGATCGTGGATCGAATTGGCGTAGGACCAGTTCTCATATCAATGAGCGCACTTATGTATGGCTCCATCATTTCTATGCCGCACATTCACACGCCGTGGATTTATTTAATCGTTAACATCGCATTTGCCTTTGGACTTAACGCGTACAACATTGGCTTGCATCATCAGGCGCTTCGCCGCCAGGCATTAAGCGGTGAACGCATAATTCCAAAAATGCATGGGGCCTGGAGTTTGGGCACGCTCATCTCCACCGTTCTGGCAATCATCGTTACCTCACACGTTTCTCTGGCCTGGCACATCGATGTACTAGTCGGGGCTATGTGGGTCGGGACGCTCTGGTCGGCTTTCCAGATGAGACCCTTCCTGATTTCCGGTTCTGAGAAGCGTGATGAATCTGAACCCCCTGTAGGTATTAAGAGCGCCTTTGCAATGTTGACTACTGATCGATATATAGCAATCGCCTACTTGTGTGCGGTGATGGTCGAATTTTCCACAAATAACTGGGTGACTTTGTCATCTCACCAAGAGATAAAGGCAAGCACAACCCTCAGCATCGTCCCTTATTTAATGTTTATGCTGGGAATGACTACAGGTAGGTTGAACGCGCACCGACTCTTAGCGATTAAGCCGGAGGCCTACTGGATTCGGATTTCTTCTCGTATTGGCGGCAGTAGTTTTATGATCTTCCTGCTTCTAGCAAAATTCGCAGCTCCACATAGTTTTGCCGCCGCCTTCACCCTGGAGATTCTTGGATTCTTTATTGGCGGTCTCTGTGGTTCATTCTTTGCCGGATTTATTACCCAAATAGCTAGCGCGCGATCCAATCTCCCTGCCGGGGTAGTGGTAGCTCAACTCGGATTGGCGATTTCAGCGCTCTCGTTCGTGGTTCAGTTGATCATCTCGTGGGTTGCCCAAAGCACGACAATTACTTACGCGCTAATGATTCCTGGAGCGCTAATGATCTCGCTCTCCTTCTTCAAGAAACTTGGACCTCGGGAAGTAAAGGCCCAAGCAACTCGTTAAAGATCAACCAGATCCTTCGGTGTTACCAGCATCTGCAGCGGTGACATCTTCAATCTGATACTTATCGATCGCCTCTTGAACAACCTTGGCCTTAATCTCGCCATTCTTTGCAAGCTGTGCGAGAGTGGCAACCACGATTGATTCAGCATCGACTTTGAAGTGACGTCGCAGCGCTCCGCGAGTATCTGACATTCCAAATCCATCTGTTCCAAGAGAGTAGAAATCTTGTGGAACCCATGGTGCGATCTGATCTTGAACCGCACGCATGAAATCACTTACCGCGATGACAGGACCATCAAAGGCCTTGAGTTTGCGCGTGACATAAGCGGTGCGCTGATCATGAGGGTTGAGAAGGTTATGACGATCGGTCTCAAGGCCATCGCGACGTAACTCGTTCCAAGAAGTTACCGACCAGACATCTGAACTGATTCCGAAATCATCTTGCAAGAGTTGCTGCGCCTTAAGGGCCCAGTTGAGCGAGACTCCAGACGCTAAGAGGTTTACCTCGTTCTTGCCCTTCTTGGTCGCTGGCGAATAGAGATACATACCCTTGAGAAGACCTTCGACATCAAGGTTCTCGGGTTCTGCAGGTTGGACATAAGGCTCGTTGTACACGGTGAGGTAGTAGTAGACATTCTCACTGTTTTCGCCATACATGCGGCGCAGTCCATCTTTAACGATATGACCAACTTCGTAACCGAATGCTGGGTCATAGGCAACAACCGCAGGGTTAGTTGAGGCGAGAAGGAGCGAGTGCCCATCTTCGTGCTGTAAGCCTTCTCCGTTGAGAGTGGTGCGTCCAGCAGTAGCTCCCACAACAAAACCACGGCACATCTGATCGGCAGCGGCCCAGAAAGCATCTCCGGTGCGTTGGAAACCAAACATTGAGTAGAAGATGTAGATCGGAATCATTGGCTCATCGTGAGTTGAGTATGAAGAGCCGACTGCGGTGAATGAAGCGGTTGAACCAGCCTCATTAATTCCTTCGTGCAAAATCACACCAGAGGTTGATTCCTTGTAGGACAACATCAATTCACGGTCAACAGATGCATATGTCTGACCGAGAGGGGAGTAGATCTTGAGAGTTGGGAAGAGGCTATCCATTCCAAATGTGCGAGCCTCATCAGGAATGATCGGAACAAAGCGCTTGCCGATCTCTGGATCTTTAACCAAATCCTTGAGCAGACGAACGAATGCCATGGTGGTTGCGACTTCTTGCTGACCAGATCCACGCTTTACAGATTCGTAGGTTGAATCAGCAGGCTGTGGAAGCGGACGTGAAATCTTGCGGCGAGTTGGTACAGAACCACCGAGCTCACGACGGCGCTCCATCATGTATTTGTACTCTTCAGAGTCAACGCCTGGATGGTAGTAAGCAGGTACCTTGGCATCGATTGCAGAATCTGGAAGTGGAATATGCAAGGTGTCACGGAATTGGATGAGATCTTCGTGAGTCATCTTCTTCATCTGGTGCGTCGAGTTACGAGCCTCGAAATGCGAACCGAGGGTCCAACCCTTAATCGTCTTCGCCAAGATGACAGTTGGCTTGCCATTCTTCTCAGTCGCAGCCTTGTAAGCAGAGAATAGTTTGCGGTAATCATGGCCACCGCGCTTAAGTCCCCAGATCTTTTCATCAGACCAATTTGCGACCAGTGCAGCAGTGCGAGGATCACGGCCGAAGAAGTGTTCGCGCACATAGGCGCCGCTTTCAGCCTTGAATGTCTGATAGTCACCATCAGTGGTGCGGTTCATCAAATCAACGAGTGCCCCATCGCGATCATTTGCGAGGAGTTCATCCCATTCGCGTCCCCATACAACCTTGATGACATTCCAACCTGCTCCACGGAAGATCGACTCAAGTTCTTGAATGATCTTGCCGTTACCGCGTACTGGTCCATCGAGGCGTTGCAGGTTGCAGTTGATAACAAAGTTAAGGTTGTCGAGTCCTTCGCGAGCTGCCAAGCTGATTGCGCCCAAAGTCTCTGGCTCATCGCACTCACCATCTCCAAGGAATGCCCAGACATTTTGATCTGAGGTGTCTTTTATGCCACGGCCGTGGAGGTAGCGGTTATAACGCGCTTGATAAATTGCATTAATTGGACCAAGTCCCATTGAAACCGTTGGGAACTGCCAGAACTCTGGCATCAAACGTGGATGTGGATAGGACGAAAGTCCGCCACCTGAATGCGATAGCTCTTGGCGGAAGCCATCCATCTGATGCTCAGTCAGGCGACCTTCAACGAAGGCGCGGGCGTACATGCCAGGGCTGGCATGGCCTTGGAAGAAAATTTGATCTCCGCCACCGGGGTGATCTTGTCCGCGGAAGAAATGGTTGAAGCCGACTTCATATAAAGATGCAGAGGAGGCGAATGTTGAGATGTGTCCGCCAACTCCGATTCCAGGACGTTGCGCGCGATGCACCATGATCGCCGCGTTCCAACGGATTATGGCGCGAATGCGGCGCTCGATCGCTTCATCGCCAGGAAAATCTGCTTCACGAGTTGAAGGAATGGTGTTGATGTAGTCGGTGGTGCGAAGCGCTCCGACTCCCAATTTGTTTTCCTGAGCATGTTGTAAAAGAGAGAGCATGATGTAGCGGGCACGGGTAGGACCGGCGGCTTGAAGCAGGGAGTCCAGGGAGGCTTTCCACTCCGCGGTCTCCTGAGGGTCCAAATCAACCAACTGGTCGATCAGATTATTCGGGGTATCGATGAATTGGTTGAAACCGCTCGCTTCGCTCATGGGAGCAGTTTATTCACATCAAAAGGCTTGCGCTCACGCGAGAAGTTGAGTGGACTACTCCTACTCGCCCCGCTGGGTGAGCCCGAGGGGCTGGGCAAGCCCATAGAGAGGTGGAGGTTCTGGTGAACTCCCCACAGGGGTTATCTGCAAGCGTTGATCGACTCGGGCTGACGCCGGGTGAACTCATACTTGAGGTCGGCTATGACAGCGACTGCGATGATCAGTTGCGGCTCGCCATTGAGGCCAAGATCGAAACAACCCTGCTAACGGGCCACCTCGATGAGGTCGTTGACGCGGTGATCCTGTGGTGGCGTGACGGTGATGGAGATCTCGTCGATGATCTCGTTGATGGCCTTACCTACCTCAGCGAAAACGGGCCGATATGGCTACTTACCCCTAAAGTTGGCATTGCAGGACATGTTGAACCGAGTGATATCCAAGATGCCGCTCCAACAGCAGGCCTGACACAGACTGTCTCATTTTTAGTTGCACCAAATTGGACTGCGACAAAATTAGTCGCTCGAAAGAGTGCCAAACGCTAAGGAAAGTAGAACATATGTCTTTGACCATCGGCCAACCAGCTCCAGATTTCACTCTCATCAGTCAATTTGGTGAAGCAGTTACCTTGTCATCATTTAAGGGCAAGAAGAATGTTGTCGTTGTATTCATTCCGTTCGCCTTCACAGGCACTTGCACCGGTGAGTTGTGCGCGCTCCGCGATGACCTCTCCTCATTCCAGAATGAGAACGCAGAGCTATTAGCGGTCTCTTGCGATTCAATGTTTACTCAAAAAGTATTCGCCACTCAAGAGGGTTATAACTTCCCTGTGCTTTCAGATTTCTGGCCGCACGGCGCAGCAGCCAAGGCCTACGGAGTATTTAACGAGGAGCGTGGCTGCGCCTTCCGCGGCACCTTCATCATCGACAAAGAAGGAGTTCTGCGCTGGCAGGTAGTCAATGGCATGGGCGATGCTCGCAACATTGGCGATTACAAGGCTGCGCTCGCTTCCCTGTAATTAATTCCGACTTATTTTCTCGAGTAAATCCAGCGATTTAAGCGGATTTTTGGCGTGCCCCACTTCCTCAGGTACAGTGGGGCACTCAATACCGGGCGGTTAGCTCAGCGGTAGAGCGCTTCGTTTACACCGAAGATGTCGGGGGTTCGAAACCCTCACTGCCCACAAAAAAATTAGCCCCGCGAATTTCTTCGCGGGGCTAATTTCTTTTCAAAAAAGTATCTTGCAAAGCACCAAATGGGTCTAGCGGCCATTCCTCAACAGGAAGGCGCTCAACTTTTAAATCAGGAAGTTATTAGGCGCCTGGGATCTTCGAGGGTAGCTGGTAACTTCCACTAACTACCTTCGATTTTCCGACTCTGTTCGATAAGTAGATCGAATACTTTAAAACTTTTCCTTGAAGTGCGGAGGAGAGTTTTATCGAATATGAAATTGTCGTTCCGGAGATGTTCAATGAAATTGGGCTAGGGGATCCGCTATTTAGAAGTGGAGCTATCAGGTAGGCATTGCTGGCAGTAGCAGTCGTGATTTGACTCGAAGCAGCACTAACGCTCAATGTGTTTCCTTTTACTGAGAAGAAGACGCTTTTTGGAGTGGCTGGAACATTCGTGGCGATGGTTGAGGCCGGGGAAATTCCATTTGGGATGGCATGGGAACCGGTAGGTTTTTGAAGTGCATTCTTGGGTACGGTGAAAGAGATTTGAAGTGGATCAGAGATTACGAATCCAGTTTGCGCGTAAAAGGAAAGATTGAGAGTTTGCCCCAATAATTGGTTGGTGATTGGTACCTGAATCTTGGCCGAAGTTCCAGCAAGTGTGGCATAAACAGGATTTGTCTGCGGATGACCAAGTTCGGGTGAAACAAGATAAACCGCTTTAACACTTTGCAAATTAAGGTGCGGAACTTGGACGAACAGAGAGAGAATTCCATTTGAGGTTGTAGTCGTAAATTGCGATGGTGCTTCCGGGACTGGCGGAGTTGTTGTTGTTAGAAGCGAAGAAGCTGTGAACCCGCCTAGGCGCGCTGCCGATTCAATAGAAGCTTTTGATCCGCCGTAGACGATGTAACCTCCCACAATCGTATTTAGAGTCCCAAACTCGGCATTGGCACAAGAGTGGGTGACAAGGGGACCAGTGGGGGTTGGATCTTCAGCGCCAGTCGAATCAATTATTGGTCCGAAATAAGTGTCAGCAATAGGAGCAGCATCTCCTGGACAACTATCTGCCAACGTTGGGCGATAAATTTCCTCTCTAACGTTTACGTGAGGAGTGTTAATAGTTGCTGAAGTTTTGATTGATCCCAGGTCAATTAGTGCACCTGTTGAAAGGTCAAATATGGTTACGTTCCACCAACCAGCACCAAGGTTCTTATCCGCTCCAAATGTGATTCTAAATGGATTAGCGAAGTTCCATTTGGGCGAATTAATTTGGCAATCACCTTGGGTGTTGTCACAAACTGCATCCCCGGCATTTGGGTTAGTTTGGATTCCAGAGGCGAGACTCCATACAAATGCCGCTCCCCCCGATTGGGTCCAATTCCATGCAACTTCGGCGTAAAAATATCCGGCAGTACTTTGGATGTCCATTGCCCACCCAATTGGGTCAGGGTTGTAGTCGGCGGTTAGCGGTTGGATTTGAACTTCTTGAGACAATGAGACACTGTTTGAAAGAGCAGCCGGGCCTTGATACGTCAATTGTGCTTGCGTCGATGCGAGAATAGAAGCTGGGTCACTTGCTGCGCGAGCCGATGTAATTGAACAAGCAATGAGAGTTAATGTGGCGAGCAGACCGATGCCAAATGAATTCTTTCTATTTCTCATTGAATGAGTCTAGAGAAGATGCTCCTAGATATTCAATCAAATTGCGACTGGGTCTTTGTTCTAAGAAGCCGCTTCCTGACTCTTCAATACACAAAATTCATTTCCTTCAACATCAGCCATAACCACCCAAGTAGTTGCAGGATCAGCAGATTGTCCGATCTCTATTCTCTTTCCGCCGAGTGCTTCAATACGTGCAACCTCTGCGGCTTGATCATCGGGGGTTAGATCAAAGTGCATCCGATTCTTGACGACTTTTTCGTCGGGATTCTTATAGAAAAGGATGGGCGGGAACTTCTCGCCGTTTTCAAGTTTAACTGGAGTTTCAACCATCGCACCAGTCTCATCAGCAAAGGTAACGACACCACCCAAGACCGACTCCCAAAATTTAGCAATGCTGCTCGGGTCCTTGCAGTCGATGGTGATATATCCGATTTTTAACATGTCAAGAAAGTAACACTTCAGGCCAGCGCAGTCTAGGAATCGGATTTCCAAGGAACTACTGGAGGAGCGCGAATTCACCTGTTTCAAAGAAGTGCTTGAGACGGCGCTGGGTCTTATCAAGATAGCCCGGGACGAGTGCAATCTCATCCGCATTTGTCGTTTCGAAGAGGTAGTTGAGCAATACAAGATTTCGATTTGCGATCAAAAGTTCCAACTCCTGGGGCTCGAGCAAAGGTAGGGGAGTCACGGATTCATAACCCGCAAGCAGATGCTTTTCGCGCCTCCGATCCTCTCGAAGGTAAAAGATGGCGATCGCAAGAAATTGCAGTTGGATCTCCCCATTCATGGAGCCGGAAGTTGTGCCAAGTTGCTAATATTTTTCCCAGTTGCAACCCGACCATGGGGGAAATGTTTCCAGCTAATACCTCATCTTTCCAGACCGAGTAATATCTCGGAGCTCGGGCCATTGTGAATGTGAAGCCTTTTGGGTCTAAGTCAATCAACTTGGGAACACTCTCGGGCGTTACTTCTCCCATAATCGCGATCGCGCGGGCTTCTGTTAGAGTGCGTTTGATCGGCGGGCCACCTAATTAGTGACTTGAGTTCAAGGAGCGCCTTCTTAAGCACAACATCAACTTCATGATTATGGATTCCCAGGGCAACACTCGAAATACCACCGCTTAAGATTTTGACTTCACTCTTCTCCCTTATGACACCTCGGTTTAACAGGTAAGAGATGACAGTCTCTTTGTTGAGAAGGGTGACAGGGCTCTTTTAATTCACTCGTCACATCCTCTTCTGTTTAGCACATTGAAATACAGTCGCCTATTGATTAGTGCGAGAAATGTCGTATGGCATCCCAGTCCCATTTGATCCCAAAGCCTGGAGAGTTAGACAAAATGGCAGAACCCGCCTTGATTTGAATGGGGCTCTGAAGCAAATGATGAAAAAGATCAATCTCATAAAATGGATCCAAGTACTCCAAACCTCCTATGTAGAGATTTGAAGTGGCTGCTGCCAACTGAGAGTGAATTTCGGTGTGAATATGGGTCGAATAAGTCTTTCCTTTGGCACTTGCCAGTTGTGCCGCCGTGAGGAATTCCTCGACCCCACCAATTACTAATGCGTCGAGCCTTATAATTTCGGCCTCATTGTGATCAAGAATCTGCGCAATCATTTTAGATGACGCTAAAGACTCACCGTACGAAACCGGAACTGAAGTGGCATCGCGTAAGGCTGATGACAGAACTCCCTCTGATTCCAAGAAGGGGTCCTCGACAAAATCAATCCCATATTCCTTCATTAGGTTTACACGATTAATGGCATTGTCTAAAGTTTTAAAAGTACGAAAAGCATCGACACCAATATGCGCAAACGAACCCACCATAGATCGAAGTAACCTGATTCTCCTCGCGTCCCGTTCTGGACTATCGCCTCCTACAATGATTTTAAATGACTGCACCCCGATTCTGAGGGCGCGATCGATCTCACCGATCAAGCCGGTTTCATCATCGCCATAGTGATAACCAAGAACAGAGTAAACCGGAAGAGTTGTGATGTTACTTCCGAGCCAGCTTGCAATATTCTGGTTGCCACGTTTTGCTTGAATTTCATTCAGAGCTATGTCGAAGGCACTTAAAGCGGCAGTGAATGTTCCATGTTCGGCGGATTGCCAATTGAAAGCTAGGATCGCTTTTCGCAGATCGCTGGGAGACTCTGCTGAACTCCCCAATGCAATCGGGGATATGACACTCTCAATTATCGCCCCCATTGGCAATCCACGGCTATAGCAATACCCAACTCCGACAATATTTTCTGCAGTCGTGACTCGGACGATGGTGTATGTTCTATGAGAGATTGTTGCGGAACCAACGGGGAGTGGACTTTTTAAGGGAACCCTTGTTTCGAAAATCTCAATTGCTGCAACGGTATCCATCCAAACACAGTAAGTCATTGATTTTAATTCGTCAACAGTTTACAATTTAATAGCACTAAAATGGCGAAGAAATGGATGCAATTATGCGAGTTTTGGTACTTGGTGGCACTAGGTTCATGGGTAGATATGTCTGCACAGCATTACTTGAGGCAGGCATGGAGGTGACGGTCGCCAATCGAGGTTCTCGTGAGACTGTGGGCAATGTAACCAGCGCCATGTGTGATCGCTCCGTTTCTGGAGCCCTGGAACAATTTGCAAACCAAATGTTTGATGTAGTTATTGATTTTTCAGCCTACTCATCTGCGTGGGTGGAGGAGGCGAGCAGAATATTTGCCGGAAGAATAGAAAAATATTTATTCATCTCCACCACCGCCGTTTATACCTCGAGTGAAACTTTTCCAGTCACTGAAAGTTTTCCTAAAGGCCCGCCGCACCCATTCGCAGCTTACGCTGCAGAAAAGTTACGGTCGGAAGAGATACTTTCCAATTCTAATAAAGCTGGCGCGTTTCAAACGACAACACTTCGCCTCCCTTTTGTTCTGGGACCAAATAACTATGAAGATAGAGAGTCTTTTGTATTTAGCAGATTACGAGCAAACAGACCGATACTTTTGGAAAATCAGGGAAAGGCCTTGCACTCATTTGTATTTGCGGGTGATGTTGCTTTGGGGATCCTAGCCGTCATTGAGGCAGATGAATCCGTCGCTGGGGAGGCATTCAATCTTTGCATGCGTCAAACTACTAGCAGTTTGGGTTTTGTGCAGTATGCCGCTGAGATTTTTGGAAAGTCGCCAAATATCGTTTATTACAATCCTGGAAATTTTGAACAATCCGTTTTCGATTTTGATCTCAAAAATGTTTCTTTCCCATTCCCGCAAATGAACTCGTACTTTGGCGGAGAAAAAATTGCTAACGCCATTGGGTTTGCCCCGCGCACATCGCTTAAAGAAGCGCTCGATTTATACTACAAATGGTGGGTACGGGAAGGTGAATTGCAACCGAGGGAGTACCCGCTTGAGTCAAGGATTTTGGCCTCCCTCTAATCTGAGTCCAATAATTTCTAGACGTCGCCACCAATACCCTCTCTCGAGGTCAATCTTGATTTTTAGATTGTCGCAAATGGAATAGTTGGGGCGCCAACAAAATCAGTTTGCACCATGAACAATGCTCCACCAATATCGCTCATTTTGTGCGTAGATGTCTCAATATTTGCCGTCGTCACGAAGAGTTGGCTCATTGAATCTCCGCCAAAACAACAACTGGTGACCTGGGATACCGGCAAGGCAATTTCGTGGGTGAGCATGGCATTTCTATCGTATCTTCTAATTTTTCCTCCACCAAAAAATGCGACCCAAATCCCATCGTCTAAGTCTGAGGTCATCCCATCCGGAATGCCGTCGGACTCTGGAAAAGAAACGAAGGTTTTGAGCCCCGTTAGAGATCCCGTCTCTAAGTCAAAATCACCAACTTGGACATCCTGCCGTCCTGAATCTATGAAGTATATTTTCTTCGAGTCTGAACTCCATGCCAAACCGTTGGAAACCGTTAAATCATCAAGGACCTTATAGACCTCTCGTCCATGAACTCTAAAGAGTGACCCAAGATTGGGGACATCGTCAACTAGTGTGCCCGCCCACAGTCTTCCCTTGGCATCGCACTTGGCATCGTTCATTCGAATTTCCGGAACTTTTTTCGGAATTTCGTATAAGAGATTACCTTGCGCTCCGTGCATATTTGATTCGAAAATCCCATTACTAAGTAAAAGTAGGAGTGAATTCCGATCGGTCGGGATGACGGCACCGATTGGAGTTGGAACATCAAATTCTTTTGCTTCCCCGTTAGCTATATTTAAAGATTTCACTTTTTTGCCAAAGATATCGATGTAAAACAAAGTCTTTTGGCTTTCGCTCCAGGCGGGACCCTCTCCGAGAATGCAATGCGACTTGTGAGCTAAATCTATAGAGTTGACTATTTTCATGATTAATCAATTTACCAATCTCGCTAGTAGACCACCATCGACGACAAATGTAGTTCCGTTCACGAATGAAGCTGCTGGAGATGAAATCCATACCAAGGCCTCTGCAATTTCCTCGGGTTCTCCAACGTGACCAATTGATTTGCCATCGGTTGGGAAGCCAAGTGCCCTGAGCTTCGCCCCATCCTTTCTAATATTTCGCGTCGTCATCGGAGTTCGCACAGATCCCGGAGCTACCCCTACAACTCTTATATTCTTTGAATTGAGTTCGAGTGCTAATTCAGCAGTAAGCGCGTTTACCGCCCCTTTAGAAGCCGCATAAACTGAATTATTTGGCATTGAAGCGTATGCATGGACGGAAGAAACATTGACGATGACTCCACCCCCAGCGTTTTTGAATAGTGGTAAAGCATATTTTGACATGAGAAATATTCCTCTTACATTCACATTCAGGACCCGATCCCAAGTACTCGTGGGGAGTTCAGAAATATCCAAATTTGGAGATGCGAGAGCAGCTATGTTGAGGAGTGCAGTTAGTGAGTAATTGCCAAATTCTCTAAATACTTTGGCAATTGACTCCTCCTTACTCAGATCACATTTCCTTAGGATTATATTGCCGCTACCTTGCGGTAACTCACCGACCACTCTCTCCATCCCCGCTATTTCAAGATCTAATGCGAGTACGAGAGCACCCTTTTGAGAGAGCAATTTCAAAGTCGCCGCACCAATTCCTGATGCCGCACCAGTCACGATGTATAAATTTTTTTCACTGTTGAATAGCGCATCGGGGTTGACTGGTTTGACTTTTGTTACCATGCTTTGGCTCCCTTATAAGATCTTGGTGGTAGGGTTTTTAAATGGCTATTGTTAAACGTGAAAAGTGGAATAATTTTGATTCGCATGTAATTTTTAATGAGTATGCGTTGCTTCGGACAATTCCAGAATTCGGCGGAAAAATTGTTGAAATAATCGACTTGCGGAGCAATTACCAGTGGTTGTGGCAAGACAATACCCGTCCCTTCCAAAAACGTGAATATGGAGATTCGTATGATTCCCATGACGTCAGTGGATTTGATGAATGCTTTCCTAACATAGGAATAAGTAAACACCCATCATTAGGAGAAATGCTACTGCCAGATCATGGAGAATTATGGACTGAACCTTGGAATTCTTATTTCGAGAGAGGCGCTTTAATTGGTGAAGTCCGCGGGCATCTCTTCAAATATAAGTTTCGCAGAGAAATATCATTGAATGCTAATTCAATTTCCTTTAACTATGAAGTGCACAATGAATCAGAAACGCCATTTTCAGGGCTTTGGTCGGCGCATCCGCTTCTGATAGCCCGGGAAGGTATGAGTATTGAGATTAGTGGTTATCCCACAATGACAAAGGAATTTTCATTCAGTTCCAGAATGGGTGCCGACGGCGTTGACGGATATGCGGGGCACTTGGATGAGTATGTATGGCCAATGACTCGCGGCGAAAATCTAGAACTACATGACTTAAGTAAAATTACACTCAAGCAGATTCTCACCGACAAAGTTGTCATCCGAATGCCAAGTGATGGAGGAGTTACTCTCCAAAATCCACACTTTAAATGTTCGTTAAGCTTGCAAGTTAATCCGAAAACGATTCCGTACCTCGGAGTCTGCTTTAATTTAGGGGCGTACCCATGGACTGGAACTCCTGGGACTTGGGTTGCCTTGGAGCCAACCAGTGGCCCAACAGACCGAGTTGATGAGTGTTGGAATTTGTCCGATTTGCCTGTTTTCGCGGCAAATTCGATTACAAAATTCTCTTTCCAGATGACGTTAGATAACGAAAACGATATATAAACCAGATCGGAAACTGTTGACAATTAACAGTTTCAAGGGCACGCTCATGCTATGAATATTGAAAGAGCGTCTATTTTCGCAAAGATTTTGAAGTTGCCCGAATTTGGGGTGGTGGTTGCGCTAATAGTCACAGCCGCAATATTTCAATCATTTAACTCAGTTTTTCTTTCAAGGGCTGTTTTTGAATCAATCATTCAAGCTGTAACTTTTGTATCGATTATTGGAATTGCGCAGGCGATTTTGATGATCGGGGGAGTGTTCGATCTCTCGGTTGGGGGCGTGGCAGGTCTGACCGCAGTCGTTTCGGCAAAGATGATGACGCAGTGGCATTGGAGTGTCCCGCTAGCATTCTTAGGCGGAATAGTTTTAGGTTGCTTGATAGGTGCTATCAACGGCTTCATGGTTACTCGAGCAGGGCTCCCGGCCTTCGTGCAGACTCTTGGAATGTTATTTGCCACTCAAGGATTAGTTCAAGTAGTGACAGGCGGGAACCCGGTTTATCCACTTCCAAGCGTGGTGACAACAATTGGCAACAGTAACTTTATATTTCACTTAGGTTGGAATTTTGTTATTTGGGTGGCCTTAGCTCTCGTCGGAGATTTTATAATGAGAAAAACCACTTGGGGTCGAAATATTTATGTCATCGGTGGGAATGTTGAAGTCGCAAGAATTGTCGGGATCAACGTCCGCAGATACCAACTTGTCTCATTCATTGTGTGTGGCGCCTTAGCTGCTGTATCTGGCGAATTAGTGATGTGCAGTTTAGGAGCTGGGGACACAAGTATTGGCACCGGATGGGAGCTAATCGTTATAGCAGGAACAGTCGTAGGTGGGGTCAGCCTCTTTGGCGGTTTAGGCACGGTCGCCGGTGGAATTCTTGGAGTTCTTTTGATTCAGTGTGTTCAAAGCGGATTGGTAACGAGTGGGCTTAGTCCAAACTATCAATTAATTGCTGTAGGAATAATCCTAATTTTGGCAGTGTGGTTCGATGTCTATCGAAGGAAATATCGAATTACTGCCAAAGCAACTCCCTCAATGGAAGTTATGCGTGTAAAAAGCCGGCGCGGGAGGTGGACTAATAAGAGTTGATCGGATTTAAAAGTTATCCGCTGTATGAACTATTCAACTTCAAACACGAAAGGCTAATGAATGAAATTTAAGAAATTTTCAATCGCTGTAGCCATTGTTAGCTTGGGTCTACCAGCGCTACTTACCGGCAGTACTGCCCAAGGAGCAACTAGTTACGCCAACCGCCCTAAGACAATCCTTTGGGTGCAGCCGATGAAAGATCACCCGGTCCACAAATTAATGCAAGCAGGATTCCTGAAAGAGTGTAAAAAGTTGGGATATTCCTGTGACATTGTTGGCAATGCGAGTGCTACTAAATGGGACCCAGTTGGAACTATTCCATTGGTTACCGCAGCTTTGGCCGCAAAAAAGTATGGCTACGTTGCGGTCTACCCAGAAGATCCTGCGCTCTACGCATTAACGACCAAATTGGCAAAACAAGGATACCCAGTTATTGGTTGGCACAACCTTCCAAAGGCCGGATCGGTACCTGGGTTACTTGCATCAGCAGCTGAAAACGGTCCAGATGTAGGAAAAGTTGCAGCCGATGGAATCTGCTCTCAAATTGCTAACAAAGGAACCGTTGCTATTACGGAAGGTAGTCTCAACCCGATTGAGAACGCCGTTGCTGCTGGATTTAAGACGGAATTGGCAGCTAAGTGCCCGGCAGCTACGACCACAGCCATTGGTCTTGAAGGATTTGATCCGGTCAAAGCAGTAGCTACTGCGGTTGGAATACTTTCAGCAGACTCCACCATTGTGGCTGCATTTGGCACAACTGGTAATAGCGCGCAAACTTGGGCATCCGCTGCAAAGCAAAGCGGGCGCACAATAACTATCATCGGTGTTGACTACATTCGCCAAAATCTCGATCTGGTCAACTCTGGTGCCGTATATGCAGTTGTGGCGCAACCACTCTACGACGAGTCTGTCGCTGTCGTTGATTTAATTAATCAACTACATCTAGGAAAGAAGATAGCCTACTCAAACATCATTCCTGTAGGCCTAGTTACGAAAGCAAACATTGCGAAGTACTATGCAATTGTTAAGGCCGCAGGGGACTAAGCATCTCATTCGGTAGATCATGGTGCCTTGGATGCGTTGTCATCTCGCTCCAAGGCACCATTCTGCAACCAATTCAAATAGAATCACGTAACGATCGGAGATTGCATGACGAGTGGTGAAGTAGTTCTAGAAATACGTGATTTAAGCAAGAATTTTGGAAGCGTAATGGCTCTATCAGGAGTCAATATCAAATTTATAAAAGGTGAAATCCACGGTGTGCTGGGTCAGAATGGGGCAGGCAAGAGTACGCTTATGAAGTTAATAACTGGATCTTATCCAACCAGTAGTGCGAGCGGTCATATATTTTTGAACGGTCAAGAAATATATTTGAAGAATATTTCAGATGGTCTAAGCCAAGGCATTGGCTACGTTCCTCAAGAGATAGAAATCGTTGGGAACTTGAGCGTCGCTGAAAATATTTTTGCAGGACGTCTACCGGGTAGTCACAACTCATTCTCCAAGAGACAGATGATGATTTTAACGAAGGAACTCTTAGAAAAATATGAGCTTGACTTACCTATAGAGGAACAAGCTGGGACTCTTAGCGCAGCACAGAGGCAGTTGACGATGATAGCGCGCGCTTTGGCATTTAATCCGAGCATTTTGTTACTTGACGAGCCAACCACGTCTTTATCAACCGAGGATGCCCAAAATCTTTCGGAGACTCTGTTGTCGCTGCGCTCCAAAGGTGTGACTATTATCTACATAACCCACAGAATAAAGGATTCTATTGATGTCTGTGATCAGATTACTGTGATGAGAGATGGTCAAGTGGCAGCAAATTTGAGCCATAATGATATTCAAGTGGATGAAATCATCACAGCGATGCTGGGAAGATCCATTAGTCAATCAGAAAACAAATTGAAATCAAAGAATATTGGAAGAAAAATACTTCAAGTAGAAAATGTTTCTGCGGACGCCCAAGGTCCCCAAAGTATTGCGATTCATGATATCTCCTTTGAACTCTCTGAAGGCGAGGTTCTAGGCGTTGCGGGTTTGGTAGGTTCAGGTAGAACTGAATTATTGAGTGCTTTATCGGGAAGAATTCCCTCTTCGGGCCATATCAAAATAAATGGCATCAACATGCCGAAAAGAACACCCAAGATTATGAGAGAGGGGGGCATTCACCTATTAGCTGAAGATCGAAAAAAAGAGGGTCTGCTATTTAATTTGAATCTTATCGAGAACGTGACAGCGGGGTCGATAGAGAAAATTGCATCCTGGAAAATAATTCAAAAATATAAAGAAGCTGCAAAGGCTTCCGATTTGATGAAAAGTCTATTCCTGAAAACTTCGAGTTATGAAGCAAATCCGTCAGAACTGAGCGGAGGAAATCAGCAAAAGTTATTATTTGCAAGGATCCTTGTTGAAAGCCCCCCGATTCTTTTATTGGATGAGCCAACAAAGGGAGTGGACGTTGGTGCACGCCAAGAAATCTACAAAATAATCTGGGAACTCAAGGCACTAAATAAGAGCATAATAATTGTCTCCTCGGATCTAGAAGAGTTACTTTTTATCTCTGAGCGATTTATCGTTCTCTCGGAAGGACGAAAGGTCGATGAATTTGATGCAGAAGATGGCAGCGAGGAGCGGATTCTTAAAGCGAGTGCTGGAGTCGAGCGCTCCACAAAATGAAGGAACGAGGTCAAATCATAAAATAGGTAAAATCAGACGTTTGACTCCAACTCGCCCACTTGCCATCAAAACGAAGGGTGAGACAGATCAATGCAAGTGAAATTGACGCCGAGAAGGACGGTCGCACTTATTAGCACGATGCGATTTAGGGTTGGTGGGGTACAGACACGCAAAAGGCGCACTCTATCGAAACTTAGAGAATCAGTCCTCTAAATACTTTGCTACTCTTGCGAATCCTTCTTGAACATGAACGCGAATTGCCTTTTTCGCAGGATCTGATTTCCCTGCTGCAATTAAATCGATAATTTTTTGATGATTTTCACCCCAGCCCGGAAGAAATTCCTTTGTTTGATCGTTAACTTTAGACCAGCGAAAAAAGAGTGAGGCGTTTATTTGTGACCTAAGTACCAACCAACTTTCAAGAAGTCTTTCATGGTGCGATGACTCAAAAAGTGCAGAGTGAAATTCCAAATCTAGTTGCCTCACCGTTGTAGGAGTGCGCGCTCTTTCGCTAAGCTGGGAGAAGGTATCCAAAATATCTTGTAGATTCTTAATATCTTTACTAGTGGCGTTTTTACATGCCCACTCAATGGCTAATTCTTCCAAAGCTCCTCTCATCGAATAAACCTCTTCAACATCTTGCCTTGTCCAGGTCGCCACTGTAGATCCGCGATGTCGCTCGCTTGTCACTAGACCTTCACGTTCAAGGCGCATAAGCGCTTCGCGTACGGGTCCTCGACTAACACCCATCTGAGCTGCCAAATCATCCTCGGCAAGTTTTCTTCCTGGCTCTAAATCTTGTCGAATAATAGCCTCACGAATCTCGTCCGTGACCTCATCGGCCAAAACCCGGCGAGTAGCCTTCACTAGCCCATCGGACTTTAAAGCCACGTTCGTCTCCATTCCGTTGTAAATTGATAACAACAAACGAAGTATAGAGGTTTGAGTAACTATTGGCTCCCTAAAGTACCCCCGGCATTTAGGGCTAAATTGCCCCCATCTACGGGCAAGGTGACTCCCGTGATCATTGAACTGGCATCGCTTGTCAAGAAGAGAACTGCATTGGCGATATCCTCTGGCTCTGCCACTCGTCCTAAAGGTATCCCCGAAAGTAATTTTTTTATTAAGGGCTGGCCGTTATCGGGTTCGCTCGCTACCCAACTTCGCCAACCCGGAGTGTTGACAGAACACGGTTGAATAGCGTTAACCCTAATTCCGGAGGTAGCCCACTCAATAGCCAATTCCCGAGTCATTTGAACTACACCGCCTTTCGCGACACTGTAAGCAAAGTTTCCACGACCGATCGCGGAAGTGCCGGCAATGGAAGCAATATTTACAATCGCCCCTCCTTTTTTCGCAGTCAGGGCGTGGCGGGCAAACTCGCGAGAGTTTAGGAAGTACCCCGTTAGGGAGATCTGAATGACTCTATCCCACTCCTGAAGTGATGTGAACTGCGGAGCAGTATGAATACCTGCCGCGGCATTGTTTATCAGGATATTCGGTACTCCATATTCTTTTACAACCTTCTCAAAAAAGGAGATCACATCTTGTTCAATACTCGATTTACAGAGATAGCCCACTACTTGCATTCCCTGGTTCGTGAATTTCTTAACGGTTTCATCTATTGCCGATTGATCAACATCGGTGAAAATCACAGTTGCGCCGTTCGTTCCTAATCTCTCGCATATGGCATTACCGATTCCGCCGCCACCGCCCGTTACAACCGCAATACGGTTGGTTAGGTCAAATAAGTTGGTCATCAATGCTCCAATCCCCTGAGTAGATTTAGTAGTTCATGACTTTACGGGCAGCCACCACGAAGTCTTCGACATGGGGGATTACAGCTTCTGATACGTTCGAATTCGCACTTATTGGCGCTCTCCCCGCTCCAATTCTAATAATTGGCCCCTTGAGATGTTCGAAGCCAATTTCGGTTGCAGATGCAGTAATTTCGCCCGTGATGGAACCGAATAGCGGTGCTTCGTCGGCAACTATGACCCTTCCGAATTTTTGAACAGCAGAATTAATTGCATCAGTATCAAGAGGATATAACGTTCTCAAATCAATAACTTCAACGCTTATATTTTCTTTTTCTAATTCTTTAGCCGCTTTGAGAGCTGTGACCAAAGTATAACCGTAAGAAATAATTGCTAGATCTGAGCCGGAGCGCAGAGAGTTTGCTTTACCAAAAGGCACGTAGACTTCATCCCCACCGATTTCACCTCGAACTCCAGATAATTTCTTATGCATCATAAAAATAACAGGATCATCGTTGCGAAGCGCAGTCTTAATTAATCCCTTTACGTCCCAAGCTCTGTAGGGAACGGCTACTGATAATCCAGGTGTATGGGCAAAAAATGACTCTAAACTATTGCAATGTTGCGCACCACCCGACGCCACCCCAGATGTGGCACGAATTACCAAAGGGACCGGCTGATTAAACAAGAATCGAATTTTCGCTGCTTGGTTAATGATTTCATCCATCGCGCCAAAGGAAAAGTCAATGAAGTTAAGGTCAATGATGGGATGCAGCCCATACATCGCCGAACCTACGCCGGCTGCGACCATAGCTGCCTCTGAGATCGGCGAATCTTTAACTCGAACCTCCCCAAATTCCTGGGCGATTCCTTTTACCTGTGCAAAGTGTCCGCCACGTTCAGCAAGATCGGTTCCAAGAATGTAAATGTCCTTATTACGATTCATCTCCTCCCGCACGCCAGACTGGAACGCTTCCGAATATGAAGGGAGAACTATTCGCGGATTCTCTAAAGTGGTCATTTGACAAGCAAACCTAACCTTCCCGAATCTACGTGATCAAGTATTGTGGAAATCTTTGGTTCTGGGGACTGCTCTGCGAAAGCGGTTGCTTCCGCGATTTGCGAAATGACTGACTCTTTGAGAGTTATCAGATCTGCTTCACTCATCTGCTTCTCGTGGATGAGCGTGGCAGCGAAGGTATCGATTGGATCACGATGTCTTCGCCAATCCTCAACCTCCTCTTTGGTTCGGTACTGACCTTTCTCGCCAACATTGTGGCCGCCGTATCGATAGGTAACCGCGTTGATAAAAGTTGGTCCCTTACCATTCAGCGCTCTTTCCCGAGCTTCGGAAACATATTTTCGAACTTCACGTATATTTTGACCATCAATATTAAAAGCTGGTAACCCAAACCCTAAAGCCCTCTTTGCCAAATCTCTGCCGCCCGTTACCCGGTCCGCGAATGTTTCTACCGCATATTGGTTGTTGTCGACAACAAGAATAAAAGGCAAGTTCCAAATCACCGCCATATTCACGGCTTCCCAGGTACGTCCGGTATTCATGCCTCCGTCGCCCACGAATCCAACCGCAACCTTCTTATCGTTTCGATACTGAATTCCAAGAGCGGCCCCCATCGCAATCCCCACTCCGGCACCAACAATCCCATTTCCGCCAAAATGCCCGTGCTCGACATCTGCGAGATGCATTGAAGCGCCTCGCCCACCTGAGCATCCTGTTGACTTAGCAAACAACTCTGCCATAACTACTTTAGGGTCCATACCCTTTGCAAGGGTATGGTGGTGCGATCGGTGAGTGGTTGCAATGACGTCAGCTGGCTCAAGAACTGACATGACTCCCACCGCTACTGCTTCCTGACCAGCAGAACTGTGCATCCCTCCTGGCACATTTCCTCGAAGGCAAAGTCGGTCGGCAACTTCCTCAAATTGCCGAATTAGCATCATCTCTCTCAGAAGAGCGCGTTCATCAGGAATCACTCGCTTTCACCTGCCCCCAGGACAACCGTTATTGTTGCGCCAGCTGGAACTTCATCATTCGGATTAAATCTGTGTGCCCCCAAGATACCGCTGGTATCTGCCGAGATCTCCATTGTGGTTTTATCAGTTTCTACAATAGAGACGACATCACCAGCATTAATGGCATCCCCTGGATTCTTTAACCATTCCAGTAGCACGACATTGTCCATTGCCATTCCAACTGCAGGAATAAATATCTCTTCCATGTTTCTCCTTTAAAATGGTCCGGTTGCAAAAGCACCGTTTTTGATTGGTTTGTTAGATAGGTGCATAAAGAGGTCCAAGAGAGTCCATTGAATTAATCTGGGACCAGAACTCTTTGAATACCAAGCAATATGCGGAGATAAAATTAAGTTCTTCGCTTGCCTTAAGGGTGAATCAATTGCTAACGGTTCAGTTTCAAATACATCGAGACCGGCCGCTGAAATATGCCCAGTATTTAACGAAGAAGCTAAAGCTGATTCATCGATGAGTCCACCTCTGGAGACGTTAACTATAATCGTTCCCTTTGAAATTTTGGCTAACGCTTCAGCATCAATTAAATGATGGGTACTTGGTAGATGAGGTGTGTGGAGGGAAATAATTTTTGATCTTGATAAAAGTTCGTCCAATGACTCCACCATGGTTACGCCATCAATTGGGCCGTTGATGTTGACGTCATAGCCCAAAACTTGTTTCACGAAGGGTTGCAATTTTCGGATTACGGTCTGACCGATCCTTCCGCAACCAATTACTCCGACGGTCGAATCTTGAAGTGAAATTATCTCGGCAACCTCGGTTGCAGGTCCCCATTGGAAATCACGGACCATGGCATCGGCTGAAAAAAGACCACGATGCAGTGCCAAAATCATGCTCAGCGCATGATTAGCTACCTCCTCCATGGCATATAAAGGTTGAAAAATCACCGTAATTTTTTCATCAACGCAAGTTGGCAAATGAATGCTATCTAATCCCACTCCTGCTCTTCCTAGAACCCTTAATGAGTCTGGCTTATTAGTCAATTTCTCAGCGGTGATTTGCTGGAGTGTAACAATCACTCCGTCACAATCGAGAGTTGTTTTTGCAAACTGTTCAACCGTTTCTACAGGGCCAAAGACCAATTCACATCCTAAATCTTTAGCCAGTGGCATTATCCAGTCAAGGTTCGCCACTGCTCCATCAGCTACTGCTATACGAATCGGCCGCACATTAGTCCTTATCTCGAAATTCTCTAAAATGTCTACTGTATACAATTCACTAAATCTCGACTATTGTCAACAGGTAGACACCCCGAGTTTTAAAGAGAAAGACAGGTACTTCTGACTATGAAAATCGATCTGCCCTTTGGTAATCCAGGGAAAATAATCGCGGTCGGACTAAATTACAAAGACCATGCTTCAGAGGCGAAAGTAGATCTTCCCAAGGCGCCAGTTCTCTTCGCAAAATGGACCACTTGTCTTATCGCACATGAGGAAGCAATCGTGATTCCCAATTCGGTTACCCAGGTTGATTATGAAGCTGAATTGGCAGTAATCATAGGAAGGCCAGCTGTAAAAATTTCCGAGAAGGATGCCCTCGACTTTGTGTTCGGCTACACGATTATGAATGATGTCACTGATCGGGAGGCCCAGTCTAAGGACGGACAATGGGTTCGCTCTAAGTCTTATGACACTTTCGGGCCGATTGGCCCCCGCGTTGTGCCAGCCAATGAGATTGGAGACCCTCATAATCTAAAAATTGAGGCTCGACTAAATGGCAAAGTCATGCAGTCTAGTAACACAAGTAATTTAATCTTTAACATTCCGTTTTTGATTTCCTACATAAGCCAAAGGATCACTCTTGAGCCGGGTGACGTGATTACAACTGGCACCCCACACGGCGTGGGGGCATTTCTTCAACCTCCTGTTTTCATGAAAGCAGGGGATTTGATCGAGATTGAGATTGAGAAAATCGGAACCCTTAGGAATCCAGTTATTGCGATGTAACTTGCTATCTGCCCCTAGATCTCGATTACTTCCAGATCGAAAGGCTTTGTGACCAGAGCCCTTATACCTGCTGTTAAGGGCTCTCCTTTTTTAACTTGTGAGCAAGGACTACGGTGAACGCTGTCCAAGTTTATTGACTTAAAATTGTTTACAGTTTACAATTTTACCCATTCTATCTACTTGGACGGGGGCCTGGTGAAATTTGTATATCCATTCTCATTTGGAGACAGGGGCAAATCAGACCTGCTAGGGGGTAAAGGCGCAAATTTGGCCGAGATGGTAAGTATTGGACTTCCTGTTCCGCCGGGTTTCACGATCACGACGCAGGCATGCCGTGAGTTTCTGTGGAACGGAAAGATAACTCAAGAAATGCAATATCAAATTGACGAAGCTTTGAAAGAACTTGAAAAGGAATCAGGTAAGAAATTTGGAGATGCCGCCAATCCCTTATTGGTGTCTGTTCGTTCAGGGGCCAAGTTTTCAATGCCAGGGATGATGGAAACAGTACTCAACGTGGGCATTACTCCAGAAGTTGCAAAAGGTTTGGCAAAACAAACAGATAACTCTAAATTTGCTTGGGAAACTTACCGTCGCTTTATTGATATGTATGGAAGAACTGTCTGCAATCTTCCTCCTAGTCAATTTCGCGAGATAGAGAATGAAATCCTGACTAATTTTGGAGCTGCAGATATTCAGTCTTTGAGCCTTGCAGGTCTGCAAGCCATCGTCGAAAATTACAAAAAAGCGATTGAAGTTCAAACTGGAAATTCATTCCCCACAGACCCCCGGGAGCACCTGATCCGATCAGTTGAAGCCGTCTTTCATTCTTGGAACTCTGAACGCGCAAAACTTTATCGACGTCGAGAGCGAATTCCCTCCGATTTAGGAACGGCTGTCAATATTCAAGCGATGGTTTTTGGGAATTTGAGTGAAGATTCTGGGACTGGGGTCGCATTCACGCGCGATCCGGCTTCCGGTGAAAGAGGAAGATACGGGGATTACTTAAATAGGGCACAAGGCGAAGATGTAGTTGCAGGTATACGCACCCCCATGTCTTTAGTAGCTTTAAAGGAGCAGGTGCCACGCGTTTATGCGGAGTTAGACATAATTATGGAGAACCTGGAGAACCATTACAGGGATCTCTGCGACATCGAGTTCACAGTCGAAAAGGGAAAACTTTGGATCCTTCAGACGAGAGTGGGAAAGAGAACTGCGGAAGCTGCTTTTCGAATTGCCACTCAATTGGTCGATGAAGGAAAAATCTCTTTAGAAGAAGCCCTCAAAAGAACTACTGGGGAACAACTCGCTCATCTGATGTTTCCGCAATTCGATCTATCGAGAACTATAAAACCAATTACCATTGGAATCCCTGCTTCTCCTGGTGCAGCCGTTGGTGAGGTTTGTTTAGACTCTCACCGAGCATTTGACTTAGCTAAAAGTGGTAAGAAAGTAATTTTGGTGCGCCATGAAACTAGTCCTGACGATTTGGTTGGCATGGTTGCGGCCGAAGGTGTTCTTACAAGTCGAGGTGGCAAAACCTCCCACGCGGCGGTCGTTGCTCGAGGAATGGGCAAAACTGCAGTTTGTGGCGCTGAGGGCATTTTGATTGATGAGCGAACCAATTCCTTCACCGTTGGTGACCATACAGTTCAAGAGGGTGAGATCATTTCGATTGATGGCTCTACGGGGAATGTGTTTCTAGGAAAAGTCCCTGTTATAGCTTCACCTGTGAGTTCCTACTTAGAGGGCAGACTCTCAGCTCATGCCGATGAGGCTTCACCAGTTGTAAAAGCAGTAGATCGCTTGCTGCGGTACGCGGATGAAATTCGCATTTTAAATGTTCGGGCAAATGCTGATACTCCAGAGGACGCGATTCGATCGCGCATACTTGGAGCCGAAGGCGTGGGACTATGTCGGACAGAGCATATGTTCTTGGGGGCCAAGCGTTCATACATCGAACGCCTAGTACTGGCGGAAAATGAAGAAGATCGAATGAGCGTTATTGCCGAAATGGAGCCATTACAAAAAACAGATTTCGTTGGAATTCTGATGGCGATGTCCGGACTTCCAGTTACGGTTCGACTCCTTGATCCGCCTCTCCATGAATTCTTACCGCCCTTGGTTACCTTGAACGCTGAGATGGCGAGGGCTGAGGCTGTTGGAGATGCGGTTTCCCCAAGGGATCGTGCACTCTTTAATGCGGTAAAACGGTTGCACGAAACGAACCCTATGCTCGGGCTAAGAGGCGTGCGTCTTGGGATACTAATTCCAGAATTATACAAAATGCAAGTGCGAGCTCTCGTAGATGCATTTTTAGAAGTGTCAAATCTAGGTCACAATCCGCTCCCTGAGGTGATGATTCCATTGGTCACTACTCAGAGAGAACTCTTGCATCTTCGTACTGCCTTGGAAGACGAGATCGAGAAAGCATTTGTGGGAACAGGCCGCAAATTGCAAATACCGATTGGAACGATGATCGAAACCCCCAGGGCAGCCATAACTTCAAGGCGAATCGTGGAATATGCAGATTTCTTTTCTTTTGGGACTAATGATCTCACCCAATTGACGTGGGCTTTTAGTCGAGACGATGTTGAGTCGAGTTTTCTGCCTCGGTATTTGGATCTAGAACTTCTTCCATTTAATCCATTTGAATCTCTTGATCAAGCAGGAGTTGGATTGCTCTTAATGACAGCAACCGAACAAGCAAGGCAACTGCGGAGAGACTTCAAAATTGGGGTCTGTGGAGAACATGGTGGTGATCCTCGAAGTATTCACTTCTTCCATGAACTTGGACTGGACTATGTATCTTGCTCACCATTTCGAATTCCCATTGCCCGCTTGGAAGCGGGACGAGCAGTATTGGTATCACATCTCAATGAAGATACCAATATTGTCGAGTCGAGTAAGTCCTCGGTTTCTTAGCATGTTCGATCGTTAACTTAATTCACAGAGCAATAGGGAGGATCCAAAACATGCCCAAAAACTTTAAACGCCAGTTTCCTAATCTGAAGGACTTGGCCCCCCTCCTTAGATTTCAACTTCCAACCGTTCAACGTAAAAAACGCCGCCTGGAAAGAGCTTTAACGATTTGGGATCTTCGTGAGATTGCGAAAAATCGCACTCCGCAGGGACCATTCGACTATACCGATGGCGCGGCAGAATCTGAAGTTAGTCTAGAGCGTGCAAGACGAGCTTTTTTGGATATTCAATTCCATCCAAATATTCTTCAAGATGTCTCAGGGGCTTCACTCTCTCGCTCGAGTCTAGGGAACACCTTCGGGATGCCTGTAGGTATTGCGCCAACCGGGTTTACTCGCATGATGCATTCTGAAGGTGAAATGGCGGGTTCTCGAGCAGCGGAAAAGTTTAATATTCCTTTTGCGCTGTCAACATTAGGAACCTCATCGATCGAAGATGTTGTTGCAGCAGCGCCTCTTGGAGTTAATTGGTTCCAACTTTATATGTGGAAGGACCGAGAAGGTTCGATGGCGCTGGTTGAACGGGCACAAAATTCCGGGGTTAAGAATTTGATCCTTACGGTAGATGTGCCGGTTGCAGGTGCACGCTTGCGCGATAGTCGAAATGGCCTAACGGTGCCTCCTCAATTGAATTCTAAAACAATTGTCAACGCAATCACATGTCCAGAGTGGGTTTGGAATTTCTTAACAACCCCACCAATAAATTTTGCCTCGCTCACTAACTGGCCTGGTACCGTCGGTGAACTTTTGGACTATATGTTTGATCCGACAATGACTTTCGAGGATTTAAGATGGATCCGAAAACAATGGAAAGGAACCTTAACGGTCAAGGGAATACAGACACTTGAAGATGCCACAAAGTGCGCTAACTACGGAGTTGATGCTCTTATACTTTCAAATCATGGGGGTCGCCAACTAGACCGAGCTCCAGTTCCTTTGCATCTACTCGGAACAGTGTCGAAGAATTTAAAGAAGGATCTCGAAGTTCACCTCGATACCGGGATCATGCATGGTGGCGACATCCTGGCTGCGATAGCGCATGGAGCTCAGTACACCTACATCGGTCGCGCGTACCTCTATGGTCTGATGGCCGGCGGACAGGAGGGTGTCGAACGAGCCCTAGAGATATTGCAAAATCAGATGATTCGTTCGATGAAATTGCTCGGGATAGGTGCTTTAGATGAGTTGATTCCTAAGCATGCAGAATTTTTGTCTACTCACCAAGGGCTTGGCAAACTTCCTGAAGTGCGACGCAAGGGTGATTAACTCCAAATTGTAAGAAGCGTAATCAACCTCTCATGGATAAAGGTTATTTATGAAGCCGCTTCCTGACTCTTCAATACACAAAATTCATTTCCTTC
>Ga0364867_10300_pt1 | contig 30877 bp, 24 predicted proteins | sample ExccelAu500001D4_3_FD_206915 | JGI IMG/M metagenome (GOLD analysis project Ga0364867, IMG submission 206915) | Enriched cells from Trout Bog Lake Hypolimnion, Wisconsin, USA - BchlTB.Aug13.5000.01.D4 | ecosystem: Environmental > Aquatic > Freshwater > Lake > Hypolimnion/Profundal zone | place... | reverse complement strand
AGTTGATCAAATTTTAACTGAATGGAATAATCCTTCAATGAGGAAATAAGCGAGGAAAAGAACGCATGAGGGTTATCTTTATTGATTCTTACTTGGTTATTCAAGATATCCCGGAACCGTGATTCACTTGAATTATCGGCATGCCAGGGAGCAAGTTCTCCAAAGAGTATGTTATCGAAAATTACCGGCTTGATTATCATAGGTCCAGTTTGATTCTGTTTGCAGCATCTCTTTTCTTCTCATCAATGATTTTTGCATAAATCTGCGTGGTTTTCAGATCCTTGTGTCCGAGAAGTTTGGAGACTGTATAAATATCGGTACCCAAAGTTAGCTGTAAAGTAGCATAGGTATGCCGGGCGCAATGAAAACTTATTGACTTGGTTATTCCTCCTCTCAGGACCCATTGCTGCAATTTGATATTGTGCCAGGCACTATACTTTAACCCAATGAAAACTCTTTCGGCAGGGGAGGACCTGGTACCAAGAAATTCCAGTGCCTGATCAGGGAATGGGAGCGTCTCAGCCCCTTTGGTTTTCTTCTGCCTGAATCGGACATAGTGCCCCATCTCCTTTGAATGCTGAACATCAGCCCAGGTTAGTTTTTGTACGTCGGACCAACGGAGACCGGTCAAAGCTGAAAAAAGAAATGCCTGTTTCAAAATCGGGATATCACATTCGGCTTTTATCAGGGCCTGGAGCTCGTCCAACGTGAGAAATTCACGCTGAGAATCGCCCGGCTTAATTCCTTCAATATCCTCTGCAGGGTTGCGTGCAATAATTCCTTCTTTATATGCCTCACGCAAAGCCGCTCTTACCTTATTATAATATGAGGATTGAGAATTCTGCGAAAGATTTGTATTTGATGGCGTCTTGGCTTTTTTCTGAAGGTACTCTTTCAGATCTTCGAGCCATTTTTTATCAATCTGGGCAAAGGTGACATCGAACTTGACAAATTTTTTGAGATGTTTAAATGTACTGTCCCAATTGTCATGATTCCCCTTGCTGGTCCGGCGTTTCTCAGTCAGGTTCTCAAAATACCTCAGAAAGCTACCTTTCATCTTGCCCTGATCCTGGAACCCATAGATCCCGTTCTGCAGCTCCAAATGTCGTTTGGACCTGATTGATTCGGCCAGGGCGAGGTTCTTTTTGTTCTCATCCTTTTTCTCTTTTGAAAGTTTGCCCTTTTCCGGTTCAGGGATCAGGTAAATCTGCAAGTACTCATACTGGCGCTTACCCTGGTGATAATAGTCCAGGTACAGACTGATTTTATCACCTTTCTTACGTTGGCGGAGTGTGACGGTCATACATATTATATAAAGAGGTTATCGATTTCTGTTCTTTTAATGATGGTGCGCCGGCCGAGTTTGCCAGCTCTCAACCGGCCATTGTCGATCAGCCGGTATATGGTCCACCTGCTGGCGCCGACGAGCTGGCAGGTTTCTTCGATGCTCAGGAAGTCTTTTTGTTTTACGATGGGGTTAAAGGGATTTGCCTGCCGGTCCCGGTCGATGGCGTTTAGGATCTTGCCCTGGCGCTTGCGTTTCTTGTAGCTTATCTTGGCGCAATTATCACTGCAGAATTGGGTAACCGTAGTTCTGGCGGTGAATTTGATCCCGCAGTTCATGCAGATTTTCTCGATCCGGATGTTGCTGCTCATTTTGTTGTTGTAAGTTGCTATATGTTGCAGGTTGTTGCTGTATGTAGCATGATCTCGCTTTTGCGTTGCCAGGCAACAAGGGCAACAATGTTGGGCAACGACATGGCAACAAATATACGAAAAAAAGAAGGGCTTGGCAACAAATAAAGGAAAATAAATTCACTTATTATTAACAAAAACAGACAGTTAGAAAATAAAGGAAGGATAATTACTTTCCGATGCAGAATTTTGAGAAAATTGTCCCGAGAATATCATCCGTTGTGATCTCACCGGAGATCTCACCAAGATGGTACAGGGCGTTGCGTATGTTCGTGGATAAAAGGTCGGCGGGGATGTTGGAAACAAGTCCTTTTTCAACTTCTGCCAGGGCCTTAAGTGAATGTTGCAGAGATTCATAATGCCTGCTGTTGGAAATTAACATCCCATCATTGATTCCGTTTTGGCTGACCTTGCTGACGAGGCTTCCGGCGATCTGGTGGATATTCTCATTCCGCTTGGCCGAAACGAAGATTGTTTCCTGGTTTACAAAGGAGGTAAATCCTTTGGGCAGCTTCTTCACTTTATCAATTTTATTCCCTATAAGAATGAGGTGGCGGTCAGGATGACCGGCAATGTCTTTGAAGTCTTCAAGCGACCTCACCACGTCCTCATATGATTCTTTGGTTGCATCGAAGACATAAAGCACGATGCTCGCTTCATTGATCTTCTGCCATGTCCTTTCAATTCCCATGATCTCGATCTCGTTCTCTGATGCCCTTAAACCTGCCGTATCTATAAACCGGAAACTGAAGCCCCCGATGACGATGGTATCTTCAATGGCATCCCGGGTAGTGCCGGGAATCTCTGAAACAATTGCTTTTTCTTCATTCAGAATTGCATTCAGCAGGGTTGACTTGCCTGCGTTGGGTTTACCGATGATAGCCACAGGTATTCCACTTTTAATCACGTTTCCAAGGCTGAAGGATTCGACAAGGACCGATATTTCTTTCCTGAGATGTTTTACCAGTTTGATCAGGCTGCTCCTGTCGGCAAATTCAACATCCTCTTCACTGAAATCGAGTTCAAGTTCCAACAGGGAAACGAACTCTATAAGCTTTTCACGAAGCAGCCCGAGTTTCTTTGAGAACCCGCCCCGCAGCTGGGTAAAGGCCAGTTCATGCGACATCTTTGACTGGGCTGCGATGACATCGGCCACGCCTTCGGCCTGGGTCAGATCCATTTTGCCATTCATAAATGCCCTCATGGTGAATTCGCCGGGACCCGCCATCCGCAATCCATTTTCAATAAAAACTTCCATGATTCGTTGCTGCAGGTAAGCTGAGCCATGCACCGATAATTCTGCAACATCTTCACCTGTGTAGGAATTCGGGGACCTGAAAATGCTCAGGAGCACATCATCCAGGGGACCTTCGGTGGTACTGACAGTCCCGTGGTGGATGGTGTGCGATGCGGCGGTTTTAATCGATGTTTTCTTATTTGAAGGACTGAATATCCGGGACAGGACTTTGAAGGTCAGGGGGCCTGAGATCCTTGCCACTGCGATAGCTCCAATACCCGGGGCTGTGGATATTGCGCAGATTGTATCACTGAAATTCAATCTTGACACAGGCACAAAAATATCAAATAAAACTTGCCAGTGTTTTAAAAGAATTTAATTTTGGCATGAAATTTTTTCCACATGAGCATTCTTGTTGATGAGCGTTCCAAAGTCCTTGTGCAGGGCTTTACAGGGTCGGAAGGATCTTTCCATGCAGGGCAGATGATAGAATACGGGACCAATTTAGTTGGTGGCGTTACTCCGGGCAAAGGGGGAACTTCCCATCTCGGCCGGCCGGTTTTCAATACTGTTTCTGATGCTGTGAAGGCAACAGGGGCGGATGTTTCAGTTATTTTTGTTCCTCCTCCCATGGCTGCTGATGCAATCATTGAAGCTGCAGATTCAGGAATAAAACTTATCGTTTGTATTACTGAGGGGATCCCTGTCATAGACATGATCTCTGTGAAGGAATACCTGAGATGCCATGATGTAAGACTGATCGGCCCGAATTGTCCCGGTATTATTACTCCGCCTCACACGAAGATCGGGATCATGCCGGGTTTTATCCATAAAAAAGGATGTATCGGGATCGTTTCCCGTTCGGGAACCCTTTCATACGAAGCGGTTGACCAGATCACAAAGGTTGGCCTGGGTCAGACCACGATGATCGGGGTGGGTGGGGATCCCATCCCCGGAACCACCATTAAGGAAGCTGTTCAGCTTTTTATGGCCGATGAAGAAACCAAAGGGATCATCCTCATCGGGGAAATCGGGGGAAATATGGAAACAGATGCTGCATACTGGATTAAGGAGAACGGAACAAAACCGGTTGTGAGTTTCATCGCCGGAGCCACTGCTCCAAAAGGACGAACCATGGGACATGCCGGCGCTATTGTGGGCGGTAAATCCGATACAGCTGAAGCCAAAAAGGAAATTCTCAGGGAGTGCGGTATTCATGTAGTTGAGTCACCCGCCGACCTGGGGGTTACAATGTTAAAAGCCCTTGGAAAATAATTGACGTCGGCCGATTCTTTTTTGCTGACTGCGAACTACATATTGCCGACACATATTTTGCTTAGCGCGGACTGCCGGTTGCCGGCTTTTTTTCCCTGACTGCGAACTGCAGATTGCCGACTTTTTTTCGACTGCCTAAAAAAAATTACGGTTTTTTAAGGTACTCATATGCCCCGAGAGCCGGTGACGATGGTCTTGTATTCCCCCTGATATCGGTATTTATTCCCATTGGCACCCCGTAACCTATTGCCGGCGAGGTGCTGTCGATCTCAAAATCATAATTCTGAACGTTGAGGAACATCGGATCCTTGTTGACAATGCATTCCAGGTAATGGCTGGTGCTGCCGGTTTTCAGTGAAGTTTTTAGAATAGCGTGGTCGAAAATGTAAGAGAATTTATATGAAGGCACGCTGTCGAACTCAAGTTCATCAGTTTCTGTGCCGTAAACTATGGTATTCCCGAAATATGCTTTTACCAGGTCGTTGGGTATTTTATTTCCGGTTGAGTCATAAGTGTAATTACTCAGCAGTATGGATGGCAGGCTTCTTACCGAAGCCGACCAGTAATTACCAACTGTAAGCTGCCTGAAATCGTAACTTCCGCCTTTTTCGATCCTCAGTGCCGCCCCTCCGCAATTACCGATAATACAGTTTGCCGAGACCACTGAGGTTGAATAGGCATAGATCCCGTCATAAACCATATTCTGTATTACAGTTCCGTAAAGATTAACTTTAGGACTTGATCCTGGTACCAGGGAATCGATTACAAGTCCGTAATTGCCGTTTTTGATGACAGTGTAAGTCAGGGAATTATTAACACTGCCACGTTCAAGGTAAATACCGTCCCATTGCCCCGGAAGATCACGGTAATAAGTATCGAGACGATCGCTCTGAATCCTTACCGGGTGTTCCCACTGCCCGTTTATGATCAGTGATGCCAGATGTGAAATTGCAAGATAGGCCTTGTTGTGCAGGTATACTTTAGCACCCGGCAGGATTGTCAGTGTGGCGCCGGTGTCTATCCTTAGATAGCCGTAAATCACATGTGCTTTCAGGCTGTCCCAGGTCTGGGTGCCCTTCAGTGTTTTGGAAAGATAAAAGTCGGCATTCTGGCCCAATGCTGCCAGCTGCACCACCTGTCGGTTACCATTGGTAATAAAGACCAGTGAGTCGCTCACTATGAACGGGATGGTTTTGTCATTCGGATTAATAGTGACCCTGATAAAAATATACATACTGTCGTTGCCTGCGATCCCGGTATTCTGCACATCAAATGCCGGTTGGCCGTCAACATTGATCCTGAACATGGATGCTTCGCCTCCTCCCAGACGGATATCTGACAAAATCACCTTGTTCTTGTTAAAGTTATGAACAATTAGCCTTTGCGTGACCGACCCGACCGTGGTAAGCACGGTATCAAACATTACCGTATCAACCGAGAAGGAAAGCCTGAGTGCCGGGCTGGAATCGACCTTATCGGCTTTACGGCAGGAACCTGCAACCGCCAGTAAGAATAGAATTAAAATTAAGAGCCGTTGAAATGTTGTAAGATTCATTGGTAATATAACATATTTGGCCGTTTAAAATGCAGGCTTGACATTCATATAACGCCGCCTGCAAATTTATCGTATTTTTGCACCGCCGGAAAAAAATATTATATTTGAATCTTTCAGGAGGAGAAGGAAAAATGAGTTATATCAAATTCGATAAATACCAGCTTATTAACCTTGAGTATTCCCTGAAACGTGAGATGCTCAGGTCGAACCGTGCCGGTTCCTACGCAAATACGACCATAATAAACTGCAACACGAGGAAGTACCATGGTTTACTGGTCACGCCCCAGCCCGGGATAGACCATGACATGCATGTACTGCTTTCATCCATTGATGAAACTATAATCCAGAGGGATGCTGAATTCAACCTGGCTATTCACAAGTATCCGGGAAATATATATAATCCCAAAGGACACAAATATATCAGGGATTTTACTGCGGATCCTTTCCCTTTGCTTACTTATCGGGTGGGGGGCGCAGTACTAACGCGTGAAAGCCTGTTTGATTCAAAGGAAGACCGTTTTTTGATAAAATATACACTGGTTGAAGCCCATTCCCCCACGAAACTGAGGCTCAGGCCTTTCCTGGCCTTCAGGAATTATCATACCCTGACCAGGGAAAATATATTTGCTGACAAGAAATTTGAAAAAGTGCCCAACGGGATCAAAGTGAGGATGTACCAGGGTTATACCGACCTGTATTTGCAGATCTCGAAGGCCAATGAATATATCCATGTCCCTGATTGGTATCATAACATCGAGTACCAGGAGGAGATGGAGAGGGGATATGAGTTCCAGGAAGATCTTTATACTCCGGGTTTTTTTGAAATTGAGATCGGTACGGGCGAAAGCATTTATTTCTGCGCAGGAACAGACGAGATCTCCATACCCGGGATAAAAAAGGCATATACCAAGGAACTTCAGAACCGCACCCCAAGAGATACTTTTGAGCATTGCCTTATCAATGCAGCCCAGCAATTTATCATTAAGAGAGGGAAGCAGACTTCCATCCTGCCGGGCTATCCATGGTTCAAACGTGCCGGGAGGGATACTTTCGTTGCACTTCCCGGCCTGCTTCTGGTCACAGGTGATTTCAAAACTGCAAAGGCCATTATAGACCAGATGGTATCGGAAATGCAAGGCCCGCTTATGCCACATTTCGGCTCAGGGAGCAGTGCGACTTACCATGCTGCAGATACTTCCTTGTGGTTTCTCTGGGCTCTGCAGCAGTATGCAATGTTCACGCGTACTGAGAAAAAGATATGGAAAGAATACGGTGGCAAAATACTTCAAATACTAGAAGGGTATCGAAACGGGACCGATTTTAACATCCATATGGAAGCCGATGGGTTGATCTATGCTGGTGTACATGGAATGGCGCTGACCTGGATGGATTCCTTTGTATATGGGAAACCTGTAACACCAAGGACGGGAAAGGCTGTGGAGATCAACTGTCTTTGGTACAATGCGGTTTGCTTTGCCGTTGAAAGCGCCGAAATGGCAGGAGACCGTGATTTTATCAATGGATGGTCGCCACTTGCCGAAAAAATATCAAGATCTTTTATAGAAACTTTCTGGAATCCTGATAAAAAATACCTTGCTGATTATGTAAACGGTGAGTACAAAGATTGGACGGTAAGGCCGAACATGGTATTTGCCACTTCACTTCCTTTCTCCCCGGTTACTGAAGAAATGCGTAAGGATGTTCTCAGCCGTGTACGTCAGGAACTTCTTACACCCAGGGGTATCCGCACACTCACGCCCAAGAGTCCGGTGTATAAAGGTATTTATTTCGGAACGTCTCAGGAGAGAGATCTGGCATACCACCAGGGCTCTGTGAGACCTTGGCTTCTTGGACATTTTGCGGAAGGGTACCTTAAGATACATGGGAAGAGCGGTCTTGGAATGATCAAAAATCTATATGCAGGGTTCGAACCTGTCTTGACTGAATATGGCATAGGAACTATCAGCGAGGTTTATGACGGGGATCCTCCTCATACTCCTCGCGGAGCTGTTTCTTATGCCGATAGTGTCGCAGAACTTATACGACTAAAATGGTTGATTGATATATATGACCAACCTCAATAAAATCTGAGTTTCTATGAAAGTACTCATGTTTGGGTGGGAATTCCCGCCTCATATCACCGGTGGACTCGGCACTGCTTGTTTTGGGCTGACCAAAGGGCTTGCAAAGCAAGGAGTGGAAGTTGTTTTCGTTGTGCCAAAGTCATTCGGAGATGAGTCACAGGAGGGCTTCAGGCTGATCAATGCTTCGGATATCGAACTGGATTTCACCCAGACTCTGACTCAGGAATTCCGTGAGAAGATAAGCTATATGGAAGTCGGCTCCAACCTGGTTCCGTATGTGGGTCCTGAGGAATTCGAACGCTGGTATTCTGAGGAGATCCTGGCAAAAAAGACTGACATTCACTCGGTCTACAACAGGAAATACCAGTTCTCGGGCAAATACGGAGCTAATTTAATGGAAGAAGTGTCACGTTATGCCCTCGTTGCCCTTTCCATTGCCGATAAATTCCAGTATGATGTGATCCATGCGCATGACTGGCTTACTTATGCAGCCGGCATTGCAGCCAAGCAGATCAGCGGAAAGCCTTTGGTAATCCACGTTCATGCAACGGAATTCGACCGTTCGGGTGAGAATGTCAACCAGGTGGTTTACGATATAGAACGAAGCGGGATGGAAGCAGCTGACCGTGTGATCACCGTGAGTAACTTCACACGCCAGATCGTGATCGAACGCTATGGAATCCCTGCCGAAAAGGTGTTTACGGTGCATAATGCAGTTGAACCGGTGGATAAACCAGAAACTGATGAAGTCACCAGGCATGTGAGAGAAAAGATTGTGACCTTCCTCGGGCGGGTTACCTATCAGAAAGGTCCGGATTATTTTGTTGAAGCTGCCCATAAAGTGCTTCAGCGCGATCCTAATGTTCGTTTTGTGATGGCAGGATCGGGCGATCTGCTGAACCGGATGATCCGCAGGGTGGCCCAGCTTAAAATGGGTACACGTTTTCATTTTACAGGATTCCTTGCCGGTGCGGAAGTCGATCGTATGTTTGCCATGAGTGATGTGTACGTGATGCCATCAGTTTCGGAACCATTTGGTATTTCGCCTCTGGAAGCCATGAGGACCAATGTACCGGTGGTGATCTCAAAGCAATCGGGAGTCGCCGAAGTGCTTCAGCATGCCCTCAAAGTTGATTTCTGGGATATCGATGCCCTGGCTGACGCCATTTACGGTATCCTTCATTATGACGGGCTGAGAAAAATGTTTGCCAGATACGGGAAATCGGAGGTCGACAGCCTGATCTGGGAAAACTCGGCATTAAAAGTTCTTGAAGTTTATAATAATGCAACAGGCCATAACAATTAATATAGTTCTATGAGGTCAGTATGTCTTTATTTTCAGGTTCATCAGCCATACAGGCTCAGGACCTACAGGTTTTTCAACATAGGCCAGGACCACTATTATTATGATGATTATCAGAACCGGCATATCATCCGGAGGGTGGCAGAGAAGTGTTATTTACCGGCTAACCGCATGATGCTTCAGCTGATCAATGAATTCGGAAAAGCTTTCAAGGTAAGCTATTCGATCTCGGGTACAGCTCTGGATCAGTTTGCACAGTATGTGCCGGAAGTGATAGAGAGTTTCCGCCGGCTTGCAGCAACAGGTTGTGTGGAATTCATTACCGAAACCGAATATCATTCCCTGGCTTCCCTTGGAAATGAAAAAGAATTTGTAAGGCAGGTCGAAACTCATACCCGGAGAATCGAAGAACTGTTCGGGCAGAAACCCCAGACATTCAGGAATTCCGAGCTGATATACAGCGATGCGATAGGAGAAATGGCTGCTAATCTCGGTTTTCACACCATGCTGACCGAAGGCGCCAAGCATGTTCTCGGGTGGAAAAGCCCCAACTACATTTATTGCAACAATCTAAATCCGAAGCTCAAGGTGTTGCTGCGCAATTTCAATCTCAGCGACGATATCTCATTCAGGTTCTCTGAGCAGAAATGGTCGGAATGGCCGCTCACTGCCGAGAAATTTGTGGGATGGCTCAATGCCATTGATCCCCAGGAAGAAGTAGTTAACCTTTTCCTTGATTATGAAACAATAGGTGAACATCAAAGGAAAGAGACGGGGATATTCGATTTCTTCTACCACCTGCCATCCACTGTATTGGCAAATTCGAATTTCACTTTTGCCACACCCGATGAATTATTTCAGAAACTGCAGCCCATGTCGGCACTCTCGGTACCCTATGCAATATCATGGGCTGATGAGGAAAGGGACCTTACAGCCTGGAAAGGGAATGAACTTCAGGCTGAGGCTTTTTCAAAGCTGTACAGCATGACTGACGCAATTTCAAACTGCAAAGACCCTGTGCTGAAACGCGATTGGGGCTATCTGCAGTCGAGCAACCATTTCTACTATATGTCAACCAAATGGTTCTCGGCCGGTGAAGTCCATAAACATTTCAACCCTTACGGCTCTCCATATGATGCCTTCATCAATTACATGAATGTAATTTCCGATTTCGCCATCCGTGTTGAAGAAAGTCTCTCACCCATCGCTGCAGGCAACGAACCTGAAAAGAGCAAACCAGCCGGGAAAGCAGGGAAGAAGACATCCGCAGTCAAAACAAAATCAAAAGCCATCAAGTCCCCTAAGCCTGAAGTTTCTGTAAAAGAGAAAAAAACTCTGAAGTCGGGAACCTTTGCAAAAGCCAAAACCTCAGATGAAACCAAAACGGATAAAACCACGGCAAAAGTGAAAACGGTGAAAAGCACCGTAAAGCCAAAGCAAGCCAAAACCACTCCAAATGCAAAAGCTGCCAAAACCGGTTCACCCGGGAAAAACGTGCGCGCCTCCAAAACCGGACCGGCTAAATAAAAGGTTTTATTTTTACTCATGAATCCATAATCAGAAACCTGTGAAAGAAGAACTGACACTTATCCCGGACTATGTTTTTGAAGTAAGCTGGGAAGTATGCAACAAAGCAGGAGAAATTCATACTTTGCTCTCCACTAAATGCCTCACCATGGTTGAGGAACTCAGGGACAATTACATTCTGATCGGCCCTGATGTTTGGAAGGAAACCCATCAGAATCCTGAATTCCTGGAGGACAGGTTTCTTTATAAATCCTGGAGGGAAAGAGCAGAAAGCGAAGGATTACGCATTAATATCGGGCGCTGGAACATCCCCGGCAAACCCCTGGTATTCCTTATCGATTTTACTCCGTTCTTTTCTGATAAGGATAAGATACTCTCAAACTTCTGGGAACAATTCAACCTCGATTCCCTTATGGGCGGATGGGATTACCTGGAACCTGCCCTGTTCGGTTATGCCGCAGGTAAGGTGATTGAGAGTTTTTATAACTATAATTTATCGCATAACGATAAAATCATTGCTCATTTTCATGAATGGACCTGCGGTACGGGACTTCTGTATATAAGAAAAAAAGTACCCCAGACAGGAACCGTTTTCAGCGTGCATTCAACCGTAATCGGTAGGAATATTGCAAAGAACAATCTTCCCTTATATAAAAATATTGAACAATACCATGGCGAATCCATTGCAAGGCAATTCGGTCTTGTATCCAAATATTCGCTTGAAAAGATTTCAGCAACCGAGTCGGATATCCTTACCACTTTGTCTTCGCTCACAAATGATGAATGCGTTCATTTCCTGGGCAGGGCTGCTGATGTGATTACGCCTAACGGCTTTGAAGACAGTTTCGTCCCTGTTAAAGATGCGTATTACCAGAAAAGGGCTGAAGCCAGGAATAAGCTGTTGCAGGTTGCCGAAGCCATGACTGGGCAGCCGGTTTCGAAAAACAGCATTTTGATCCTGACCAGCGGGCCATATGAGCAGAAGAACAGGGGGTATGAACTGTTTATTGATGCAATGGCGAGGATCAATGGCGAAGCCGGAATTTCCGAAAATGTAATTGCTTTCATTATCGTGCCAGCAATGGAATCCGGGCCAAGGAAGGAGTTGCTGGATTGGATGTCGAGAAAGGACCTCAATAACCCCCGCTCAGAGCAATTTTTAACCCATACCCTTATTGAGCCTGATAATGACCTGATATTGAATAAAATAAAACAAAGTAAAATTCAAAATCATCCCGGCGACAAGGTTAAATTGTTTTATATTCCTGCCATAATGAATGGCAGCGACGGGGTTTTTAACCTTTCCTACTATGACCTTTTGATTGGTTTTGACGGAACAATTTTTCCATCCTATTATGAACCCTGGGGATACTCTTCGCAGGAAAGCCTTTCATTTCATATCCCGACCATCACTACAAATCTGACAGGATTCGGGCAGTGGGTCAAGAACCTTTACCCGAATGTGAAGGATTGCATTGCAGTGATTGACAGGGATGATGACAATGATGCTGATGTTATTGATGAGATCGTAAGCACTGTAATCAGTTGTGCTTCAAAGACTGAAAAAGAGATTATTAAAATCAGGATAAAAGCTTATGAAATATCCAGGTCGGCATTATGGCAGAACCTGGTTTCTAATTACCATATTTCATACAGTAAGGCACTTGAGAAGACTTTGGGCCGGGCCGATCTTTACGCGGGTAAACAACCCCTGAGCATTGCCCCATCGATTAAAAGCATGTCGGATGTAAGGCCTGACTGGAAAAAAGTACTGGTAAAGCAGAGGATACCCGAGAACCTTGGCAGTCTTGACCGCATCGCGAAAAATCTCTGGTGGTGCTGGCATTATGAAGGAGCAGAGCTGTTCGAAATGATCAATCATGACAGGTGGTATGAGCTGAAGTTCAATCCTATCGCATTGTTGGAGTCTCTTTCGTACAAGGAGCTTCAGGAACTAAGCCATAACGGGGATTTTGTTGCACAACTGGAAAAGGTAACAGCCAAGTTCGATAGTTACCTGGCGAAGTCAGCAGACAAACCCAAAGAGATGATCGCTTATTTCAGCATGGAATATGGACTTCATGACACACTTAAAATATTTTCGGGTGGCCTTGGCATGCTGGCAGGTGATTATCTTAAGGAAGCCAGTGATTCCAATGCAAATATAGTGGGAATAGGACTTTTATACAGGTACGGGTATTTTATGCAGACACTGAACCTGGCCGGAGACCAGATCGCCAACTACACCCCGCAAAAGTTTTCCCAGCTACCGATTGTCCCGGTAAGGGATGAACAGGGCAACTGGCAGAAAATTACCTTTGCTCTTCCCGGCCGTAACCTGTATGCAAAAATATGGAGGGTGGATGTAGGAAGGATTCCCTTGTATCTTCTTGATACCGACATTGAAGAAAATGACGAGAGCTACCGGAGTATCACTCACCAGTTATATGGTGGCGATCTCGAAAACAGGATACGGCAGGAGATCATCCTCGGCATAGGCGGGATCAGGCTGCTTGATACTCTTAAAATAAAACCTGTACTTTACCACAGTAATGAAGGACATTCGGCATTTATTGGTCTTGAAAGGCTGCGCAAGCTGATACAGAACGAGAAACTGACTTTTGTCCAGGCCATGGAGGTTGTGCGCTCCTCAACCTTGTTTACAACCCATACCCCTGTTCCTGCAGGGCATGATGCTTTCCCTGAAGATCTTATGAGAAGGTATTTCTCACATTATCCTGATTATCTCAATATGAAATGGGAACAGTTTCTGAACCTTGGTAAAATGGTTGAAAACGCTCCTGACGAAAAATTTTCAATGAGTGTCCTGGCTGCCAAATGCTCCCAGGAGATCAATGGGGTAAGCCGTATCCACGGAAGGGTGACCCGGGAGATGCTTCAGCCATTATATCCCGGGTACTATGCAAATGAATTGCATATCGGTTATGTCACCAACGGGGTCCATTTTCCCACATGGACGGCCAAATCCTGGCAACAGCTGTATAAAAATACTTTCGGCGAGGGTTTCCTTCGTGACCAGTCAAATCCTGAATACTGGAGGAAAATACACAATGTTGACGATCTTGTAATCTGGCAGACACGTAAAAAGCAAAAAGACCAGCTGACTGAATTCCTGCAATCACGCCTGTATATTGACATGACCAGGCGGCACGAAAACCCGAAGCTGATATTCCAGATGAGGGAAGCTGCCAAACCCCAGGCCCTGACCATCGGATTTGCCCGCAGATTCGCTACCTATAAGCGAGCCCACCTGCTGTTCAGCAACCTGGAACGCCTGGGCCGGATCGTCAACAATACCGAGAATCCTGTGAGGTTTCTGTTTGCCGGGAAGGCACATCCCAACGATAAAGCAGGGCAGGACCTGATTAAAAAGATCATTGAAGTCGGAAGAATGCCTGCTTTCCTGGGTAAAGTCCTCTTTATTGAGAACTATGATATGGAACTTGCCAAGTATCTTATCCGCGGTGTGGACATATGGCTGAATACGCCCACAAGACCTTTGGAGGCTTCTGGTACAAGCGGCGAAAAGGCTGTCATGAACGGTGTGGTGAATTTTAGTGTACTTGATGGCTGGTGGGCCGAGGGATATCGTCCCGATGCAGGCTGGGCATTGCCTGAAGAAGCGACCTATAACAACGACATATTCCAGGATGACCTTGATGCGGAGGTAATTTACACAATACTTGAGGAAACCATAGTTCCGCTGTATTACAGCCGGGACGAAAACGGAGTCCCGGTGAATTGGATATCCTACATCAAAAATACAATAGCCGAGATTGCTCCGCATTTTACGATGAAGCGGCAGCTCGATGATTACTACCGGCAGTACTATACCAAACTATTCAAAAGGACTAAGATCATGACCGGAAAGAATTATGAGATGGCACGGCATATCGCGTCCTGGAAACGTAAGGTACTTCGGGGTTGGGAGGGTATTCAGGTTGTATCGATGAAAACACCTTTTACTGAACAGATGCCATTGTCGCTGGGAGATTACTTTACAGCCGAGATCATTCTTGACCTGAACGAACTTTCGGCGACCGATGTCGGGCTTGAAATTCTTTTCGGAAAGAAGGTCAACGACCAGGTTGAAACTCCCACTTTAATAGAAGAGATGAACCTTTCAAGGTCTGAAAAAAATATTGCTGTTTTTGAATGCAATATTCCTATAAACCAGGCAGGCGTGTACGATTTTGTTTTCCGCCTGTTCCCGAAAAGCCCGTTATTACCTCACAGGCAGGATTTTCCGCTGGTGAAGTGGATGTAAAATAATGTACAATGTACTATGTACAATGTACAATGTACAAATGAAGAATCAGATTATAAACTAAAATTCAGGCATGAAATTACTTGAAGGAAAAACAGCCCTGATAACCGGTGCAAACCGTGGTATTGGCAGGGCAATTGCAGTATGCTTTGCAAAAAACGGAGGAAATGTTGCTTTCTCTGATATTGCTTATGATGAAAATTCAAAGTCCCTGGAATCTGAATTACAGGCTCTTGGAGTAAAATCCAAAGGCTATGCGTCGGATGCAGGTTCTTTTGACGATAGTGAAAAGCTGGTGAATGATGTGGTTGCTGATTTCGGGGAACTTCACGTCCTTGTCAATAATGCAGGTATTACCCGCGATAACCTGTTGCTTAGATTGTCTGAAGCCGACTGGGACCTGGTAATCAAGGTTAACCTTAAGTCGGTATTTAACCTCACCAAAGCCGCGCAAAGGCAGATGATCAAACAAAGATTTGGCTCCATCATAAACATGAGTTCAGTAGTCGGAATAGAAGGGAATTCCGGCCAGTCGAATTATTCCGCTTCAAAAGCCGGGATCATCGGATTTTCAAAGTCCCTCGCCATGGAACTGGGATCAAGGAATATCCGTGTCAATGCAATTGCACCGGGATTTATCGAGACCGAAATGACTCAGAAACTTCCTGAAGAAGTAAGAAAAGAGTGGATAGAAGACATTCCGCTGAAGCGTGGCGGGACTACTGAGGATGTCTCGAACCTGGCTTTGTTCCTGGCTTCCGACCTTTCGGAATATATTACCGGTCAGGTAATCAGCGTTTGTGGCGGACTTCATACCTGATAGTAGCATTTTGTGAGCCTTTTAACCGAATACCCCATCTGGTTTCTGTTGTTCTGCCTCATTGCCGGGGCGGTATTCGCTTTCGGGCTGTATTACCGGAGGGATGCAACAAAGAATTTGAGTCAGGCGCTCTGGCTGATGATACTGTTAAGGTTTTTTGCCGTCAGTCTCATCACTTTCCTCTTGCTCACACCCCTGATCCGGAGAACCACCCGCATAATAGAAAAACCTGTAATCGCCATCGGTCTTGACGGCTCATTATCTGTTGCTTCTTCAGTCGATTCGGCGATAGTAAAAAAACAACTTGCTGCTGATATTGAGAAACTTAGCCACGAGTTGTCTGACAGGTTTGATGTTGCTCTTTATACCTTCGGACAGGAGGTGTCAACGGGTCTCAGGCAGGATTTCAAAGGCCGGCATACCGATATTTCGGAGTTTTTCGGCGAGCTTGGCAGCCGTTATGTGAACCGTAACCTGGGTGCGGTGATCATAGTTTCAGATGGTATATACAATAAAGGGACCAACCCTGCATATGCTGCCAGAAAACTTGGTTTGCCTGTGTATTCTGTTGCCCTTGGTGATACATCCCGCCACAAGGATGCTCTTATCAGCGGTATCAATGTCAACAAGCAGGTTTATCTTGATGACCAGGTACCGTTTGAGATTATCGCACTGCTTGATAAATTCCAGGGTAAAGACGTTAAATTATACGTAAGGCATTCGGGCAGGGTTATTTTTACCAAAACCCTCACTGCGTACAATGAACATTGCCTGATGCGTGTAAGCGGCACCCTGGATGCCAAAGAAAAAGGGATGCAGAAATATTCAGTAGAACTGGAATCATCAGATGAAGAATTCAACAAAGCTAACAACAAACGTGATTTTTATATTGAAGTTCTGGAATCCAGGATCCTGGTAGCGCTGGTCTACGAAGGCCCTCATCCTGATATTGCTGCACTTGTTTCAGCTTTGGGAACCTCGGCTAAATTTGAGCTCAGCCAGTTGAAGCCCAATGACCTGCAGAAAAGCAACAAGGAATACGATCTCTATATTTTGTACCAGATTCCATCGGTAACAACATTGTCAGATGTAAGTAAATTTTTACCCGATGACAGCCCTGTTCTTTTCATTATAGGCAATCAGACTGATATTGCCGGCTTCAACCGTCTCAGGACAGGCCTCATTATAAATTCCCAGCGAAAATCAATGACCGATATACAGCCATTACTGAATCAAGATTTTTCCCTTTTTAGCTTTGATAAGGAATCAGCTGCTGTGATAGCAGACTTCCCTCCGCTGCAATGCCCCTCGGGAGCGTTTGAAACTGCTGCATTAATGGATGTGCTGCTTTGGCAGAAAATCGGAAGTGTGAATACTAAATATCCTCTGCTCATGTTTTTCAACATGCCTTCAAGAAAAGCAGGGATCATTGCCGGTGAAAATTTCTGGAGATGGAGGATCTCGGATTATACCCAGAAATCAGATTTCAGGATTTTTGATGAAATTATCACTAAAAGCGTGCAATATCTTTCAGTTAAGAAAGATCCCAGCCCTTTTCATGTTAATGCCAAATCAAGGCTTGAAGAAGGCGATCCCCTGGAATTTGATGCAGCGCTTTTCAATCCGGGACATGAACTGGTCAATACACCTGAGGTTTCGCTTAAGCTGAAAAATGAAGAAGGCAAGACCTACGCCTTTATTTTCAGCAGGACAGAAAATGCTTACACCCTCAATGCAGGCTACTTCCCTGCAGGCAATTATTCGTATGAAGCATCAGTGGAAACAAACCAGGGTGTTTTTAAAAAACAGGGCCAGGTCAGCATTACACCTCTTGATATTGAGCTCTTGAACCTGGTTGCCGACATGGATGTTCTTCACCAGATCTCATCGGCTCATGACGGTAAGGTCGTTCGGCAGAAGGATATTATAAAGCTGGCTGAGTACCTGAAAAACCGCACTGACCTGAAATCAGTAATACACCTTCAGCGCAAGTATGATGAGCTGGCTGTTAAATGGTGGATGTTCGCGCTGATCCTTATCCTGCTTTCCACGGAATGGGCGATCCGCAAACGTAACGGCCTGTAAATGGGTGCCAGGATATCTTTTGACATCAGAGGTCTTTTCTTTTCATGATAAGGAACACCACTATAATCATAATTCCCGCATAAGCCGTCGGCAAAAGGCAGGTCGTAAGACTCACATGGTCCTGGAGGTTTAACCCCATTACCTTCTTCAGCACGGGAATAGCCGGGTATTCCGTAAGGCGGATCACAGCATTAACAGGCAGGTAAGTGGAGATCGTATTTTTGAACATAAACGGGGCTTTCAGAAAATAGTAAATGACCGGTTCAATGATCAGCGAGTACAAGGTGAATATTGCTATAGCAAGCCCGGTGTTCCTTAGGATGAATCCACAGAAGAAAGAATATACCATATAACAAAGCAGGCTTATAAACAATCCGCCCATAAAGGGGATACCTTTTGAAAAAAAATCAACTTCGGTGAAGCCTGAATGTGAAAGACCGATAAAGAAAGTTCCTGTGGTGAGGATAACAATCATTATAATTGCCATCAGTATGATTATGAGAAGCTTGGAGGCCAGGAATTCTGTCTTGCTCATCCCGTTGATTACATTCTGCCTGATAGTCTTATAGGTAAATTCATTAGTGATAAGAATGATCATGATGATGGCCGGGAAGATCAGGACGTACCTCATGCTTGCGAAGAAAGCCACGTTCTGCCATACGTCGGGAAAATAATAAATGGCCACGTGTGGGAAGGGGATCGGCATCCGCCTGTTGATATTGTCGACCATATGGTTTACCATGAATTCGGCCAGAAGTATCCCTGCAGACAGGAAAACGAAATACAAGCCGGTAAGGATCCAGAACACTTTGTACGTTCGGATCTTCTTGAATTCTATTTGCAGAAGTTTGATCATTTTGAGTCCTGTAAAAGTTCGAGAAAATGCTGTTCAAGGCTGCGTTTCTTATCGGCCAGGTGGCTCAGGATAATTCCTTTCTGAGCGAGAAAGCTGTTGATCCCGGCTGTATCCGCGGGTTTGCTGAAATGCACCTGGATGATGCCGTCAATTTCGGTGAATGAACTGAAACCCGGATAATCCCTGATCGCAATTATAAGGCCATCCTTGTCGGAAGCAGCAAGTTCAATGGAATCTGAGACTGCCAGCACTTCCTTCACATTTCCGCTGAAAAGCATTACGCCTTTTCGCAAAACCACAACATAGTTGCAGATCTTCTGAACTTCGTCAAGAAGGTGTGAAGCCAGGAGTATGGTAGTACCCCTTGCGGCAACCATGGCAATGATATCCCTGATCTGGGCAATTCCCTGTGGATCCAGACCGTTGGTGGGTTCATCCAGTATCAGCACTTCGGGGTTTCCCAGCATGGCTGAAGCAACTGCCAGCCTTTGCCTCATCCCGAAGGAGAAGGTTCTGAATTTTGAAAGCCTCCGTTCGTAAAGACCTGCGGCCTGGAGTACGTCGGGGATGTCATTGTAGGTTTTGTCCTTGATGTCGGCAACAATCTGAAGGTTTGTCACTGCATCCAGGTATGGAAAGAAGTTAGGGCTTTCAATCACTGAGCCTATGCGTTTGCGGCTTCCTTTTGAAGGAGGCATTCCAAACCACATGAAATTGCCGCTGTCGGGCTGAATCAGATCAAGAAGCATGCTTAGGGTGGTTGTCTTTCCGCTTCCATTTGGACCAAGGATTCCGAAAACCTGGCCTTTCGCAACTTCGAAAGAGAGCTGGTTTACCGCTTTGATCTTTCCAAAACTCTTTGAGAGATTTTCAACATTCAGAATGGGTTCCGCCATAAAGGGATTATAGATGTATTTTAGACGAGAACTGTGCTTCTTTGTTACAATACCTTAGCGGTAAAGTAAAAACACGGTTGGAGATTTGCCGATGTTGGTTTTCACCTGCTTCCATTCATTCACAGAATATACCTGTATTTTTTCTGATACACCGGTAAGGTCGACACCAAGCCCGAGCATGGTGCTGTCGTTGCAGGTCTGCATGATTGCCTGGAACAAGGCTTCATTCCGGTAGGGGGTTTCAATGAAGATCTGAGTTTGTTTTTTATCGGCGGCTGTTTTTTCAATCTCCCTGAGCCTCCTGGCCCGGCTTTGTTTATCAACCGGCAGGTATCCAAGGAATGCGAAATTCTGCCCGTTGAATCCTGAGGCCATTAAGGAAAGCAGGATGGAAGATGGCCCAGTAAGAGGTTTGACGGTAATCCCGTTTTCATGGGCTATCCTAACAATTTCCGAGCCCGGATCAGCTACACACGGAGTTCCTGCTTCCGAAAGAAGCCCGACATCCTTTCCTTCATCCAAGGCAGCAAGATATTCTTCGAAAGAAGGCAGACTGGAATGCTCATTGAATACATGAAATGTGACGTCGTTAAAATCTCTTGTGAACCCAGCTTTCCTCAGGAACCTCCTTGCAGTTTTCAGTTCCTCAACAATAAAACAATCGAGGCTGCGGATAACTTTAAGCGTCCCTTCGGGCAGCACATCTTCAACGGGCTGTTCGCTCAGGACTGAAGGTATCAGGTAAAGGATTCCGTGTTTCATATTACCATGGCAGATTGCTGAGATCGACATTTCCGCCTGAAATAATCAAGCCAATGCGTTTACCTTTTACATCTATATGGTTTTCCATGATCGCAGCAAGTGGTACTGCGGATGAAGGTTCCACGATGATCTTCATCCTTTCCCAGATGAATTTCATGGCCATTACAATGGCTGCTTCGCTTACGGTGATTATTCTGTTCACATGTTTCAGGATGATGGGGAAGGTGAGGCTTCCCAGGGATGTCCTTAGCCCGTCTGCAATGGTTCTGGGATTAACTGAAGGTATAAGGGTTCCTGCGCGGAATGACCTGAAAGCATCATCGGCCATTTCAGGTTCTGTAGCAAGGACGGTAGTCCCGGGTGAAAAATAAAAGGCGGCAAGAGCTGTGCCGCTGAGAAGCCCTCCGCCGCCTACAGGTGCAATGATCATGTCAAGGCTTCCGATATCGGTGATCAGCTCCAGAGCTGCAGTAGCCTGCCCTGCAATGATGCTGTGATCGTTATACGGGTGTACCTCCACAGCGTTCGTCTCTTCAATAACTTTCTGCAAGGTTGACTCACGGGCTTCCAGAGTCGGTTCACAAAGGGTTATAATACCCCCGTAACCTTTGACTGCCCTGATCTTGACAGGGGAGGAATTGGCTGGCATGACGATAAAAGCCTTCGTTCCTGCCAGTGCAGCCGCCCAGGAAAGCGCCTGCGCATGATTCCCGCTCGAATGGGTTGCAACCCCCTTTTTAAGTATCTCCTCACCGAGGCTCCTTACAGCGTTGGTCGCTCCTCTTGCCTTAAAAGCCCCGACTTTCTGGAAATTCTCGCATTTGAAGAATATACTGCAATTGAACATCCTGTTTATAGTGGCCGAAGTCATGACCGGGGTATGGCTGATGTATGGTTTTATCCTTTCATGGGCTTCCCGGATAATTTGTGCTGAAGGAAATTCTGCTGTCATGGCCTGCTTTTTTTTGATGAACTGATCAGGTCGACAAGCTTATCACAGGCTGAGTCAAGCTGGCGGTAAGTCTGTTCAAATGCCTCCAGGTCATGATACCAGGGATCATCTACCGATAGATCCTGTGCGGGAAAAAGAAGGTTCAGCAAATAATCAACCTTTTTCATATCATCTGAATTCCTTGCAGTTCTCGATACATTGTAATAATGTGACGAGTCCATTACATAGATAAGATCGAAATTATCGAAATCAGGCTTCCTGAACAGTCTTGCGGTATGGGATGAAATATCAAGCCCGTACTTCCTGCGCACGGCCTGCGCCCTCTTATCGGGATGGTCTCCCACGTGAAATGATTCAAAACCGCATGAATCAGTTTCATCGTTTAACCCGGCCACATCGAGCTTATGCCTTAGAATACCTTCAGCCATAGGCGACCGGCAAATATTACCGGTGCAGACGAACAGGATTTTCATCGGAAGTAAAAGATGTTATAGTTTGATGCGCTTGTCAAGTTCTTCAACGAACTGCCGGAACTGCTTGTCGGTTTCCACCAGGTTGTTCACTGTGCGGCAGGCATGAAGCACTGTTGCATGGTCCTTGTTCCCGCAATGAAGACCGATGCTGGCCAGGGATGATTTGGTGTGTTTTTTTGAAAAATACATCGATAGCTGCCTGGCCTGAACAATTTCTCGTTTACGGGTCTTGGAATGGATCATTTCGACTGGAATATTGAAATAATCGCAGACTACCTTCTGTATATAATCAATTGAAATCTCCCTTGAAGTGTTTTTCACAAACTTGTCGATCATCTGCTTTGCAAGATCGAGAGTAATGGTTTTTTTATTTAGGGATGACTGGGCAAGAAGGGAAATAAGGGCTCCTTCGAGTTCCCTTACATTGGTGTTTATGCTGTAGGCAAGGTATTCCACGACTTCGGGCGGTATAATAATACCGTCGTTATATAACTTCTTCTGAAGGATGGCTATGCGGGTTTCCAGGTCGGGCACCTGCAGATCAGCGCTTAATCCCCATTTAAAACGTGAAAGAAGCCTGGGCTCTATACCTTTCATCTCAACCGGGGGTTTGTCGGATGTAAGTACGATCTGGTTGCTTTTCTGATGAAGGTGATTGAATATATGAAAAAAGACATCCTGGGTTTTTTCTTTACCGGCCAGGTTATGGATGTCGTCTATAATAAGCACGTCGATGATCTGGTAAAAATGGATGAAATCGTTCTGGTTATTGTTCTTTACCGAGTCAATAAACTGGTTGATGAACTGGTCGGTAGTTACATACAGTACAGTTTTCTCAGGGAAGCTGTTTTTTACCTGAAGACCTATTGCATGCGAAAGGTGGGTTTTACCCAAACCTGTATTGCTGTATATAAGGAGAGGGTTGAACGCAGTCTTCCCCGGATTGCTTGCTACAGCAAAACCTGCTGACCTGGCCAGGCGGTTACAATCCCCTTCAATGAAGTTTTCGAAAGAATAACTCTCAATGAGTTGGGAGTTGACCTTGATCTTTTTTAAGCCAGGGATAATAAAAGGATTCGGGATCTCTTTTGAAGACCCCCTGTTAAGATCAATAGGCATGGAGACCGCCGGGTTGGAAGTGGCTTTCTTCTCCGAGGTAGGCACATTGATCGTGAAAGGCCCCGGATCCGTTTCAGAATTGTCAACTATGATGCTGTATTCCAGCCGGCCTTTATCTCCGAGTTCTTTTTTGATAGTCTTTTTTAGTAGTCCGATGTAGTGCTCCTCAAGCCATTCATAAAAAAACTGGCTGGGAACCTGGATGGTCAATACACTGTCTTTTAGTTTAACAGGCTTTATCGGGAGGAACCATGTTTTAAAGCTTTGATAGTTGATGTTGTCTTTTATGACTTTAAGACAATTTTCCCAAACTTCAACAAAGTTCTTTTCCATTAATTCAATTTACCTTGAATGATTTTCTAAAATAATTTTATAATTTGCTATATATCAAGGTATCGGACTTATTACCCAAAATTAAAATCCTTAAGTGAAGGTTTACCTGATTCGATAAACAAAAGTGATGAAAAAAAAGTTACAAAAAAATAATTTTTACCTTGTTTTTAATAAAAGTTTTGCAGGGAATTCTTGGTTTTGATTCATTTAAAACTCCTGTTAAAGCTGATAGTTTACTAATTGTCAAGGCATTGTTTGAGAGTATAAAGTGTTTACCAATGTCTTTTTAGAATGATTCTAAATTTCATTGTCGTTAGCTTCCAAATACTTAGCAAAATCAACGGTTTTGTTAACTGTTAAACAGATTGATTATAAGTAAAATTTTCTCATTTTGTTCATGTATCTATAAATGCAGATATGTTTGAAATTCTCATGTATTTACTGAGGACTTTGTCAACCTTACTTTTCCTAACTGCCAGAGTCAGGCTGCAGTTGTTATCGAACACCTGGCCGAGAATTACCAGGCCTTCTTCCTTCTGTATTCGCATCACCTCATTCATCGTTTCATAAGGGAAATTCACCCTGAGCTTAAGCCTGATAATTTTTTCAGTTTTCCCCGCATGGTCAAGGGCTTCCGCTGCAGCCTGCCTGTATGCATTGATAAGGCCGGGTATTCCGAGCTTGGTGCCTCCGAAGTATCTTACAACAATTACAATTACATCTGAAATATCCTTTGAAAGCAGCTGTCCATAGATAGGCCTGCCGGAGGAACCTGAAGGTTCTCCGTCATCGCTGAACCTGTGAATCTCACGCATGGGGCCAAGGCAGTAAGCGAAGCAGTGATGGTTTGCATCATGGTATTTTTTGCAGATGCCAAGCAGGGTGTTCTTAGCTTCAGTTTCGGAGTCCACAGGCACTGCCAGGCCAATGAATTTACTTGCTTTTTCACGAATGACCGATTCGCCCTTCTGAGCAACAGTGTAATATGTGTCGGGAGTTTCAATCATATCGCTAAGGTAATGAATTATGCATGAACCTGGTCAGACCTTTCTCCATTTTATCCTAATTTAGTTGCATGAATCAGGGAAAGGTGACTTTGAGAAGTATAAGGAACGATTTTCACGAAGAGTTGGAGAACTTGTACGACGCTCATGAGATCAACAGCATACTGTACATTTTATTTGAGGATCTTTTGGGCTGGCCCAGGACTAAACTTCACCTGGAGCCAGGATATATGCCGGACTTGAATGGGGTCATGATGTTCAGGAACGCACTGGACCGGCTTAAAAGGGGATGCCCTTTACAGTATATTACTGGTAAAGCTTTCTTTAATGAGCTTCAGATGAAGGTCAACGCCTCAGTTCTTATCCCCAGGCCTGAAACTGCCGAGATGGTCAAGCTGATCTTGCAAAATCAAACCATTTTTGAAAATAAGGGTTTTACTGCCATCGACATTGGAACAGGATCAGGCTGTATAGCCATTTATCTCAAGAAGCACAAGCCTTTGATAAGCATGCATGCAACAGATATCTCTGAAGATGCACTGGCTGTTGCCCGTTCCAATGCAGCCGCTCAAGAGACAGAAATTGAATTTCTTCGTTCCGATATCCTAAGCTCCGGTCATGCTCCTGCCTGTAAAAAATTTGACCTGATAGTTAGCAATCCACCTTATGTTACTATGAAAGAAATGGAGATGATGAAGCAAAATGTAAAGGATTATGAACCGTTCACAGCCCTTTTCGTTCCTGACTCAGACCCGCTGAAATTTTACAGGGCCATTGCCGGTTTTGCAACAAGAAGTTTGGACAAGGACGGAATGCTATGGATCGAGATCAACGAGGCATATGGTAATGAACTGAAGGAATTGCTTGCTGCATCAGGTTTTTCATATATACTGCTTCTAAAAGATTTCCGTAGTCGTGACCGGTTTATCCGGGCTGAGTTCAGAAACCACTGAACCCAGGCCTGATAAGATCCCTGACTTCATCCGCCGAAAGAAAAATATCAGTAGCACCAAAAGAATATGGCGCAATATCATAATGATTATAGAGAAATCCAATGCCTCCACGGGTCAGGTAAAAGTTCTCGTTCGGTTGGATAATATCTGCAAAGTACCCGTTATCACTGAGTTTCTGTGAATCCGGGATCTTGTTCATCTTTTTCAGCTTCATGGTCAGCAACCGTGAAAGTTCCTGCTTCCTGCTTTCCTGTATAATATCGCTAAGTTTCAACAACTTCCCGGTTTTTAAATCCACATTGCAATAGTCAAGGCTTTCCAATCCATGAGCGCCACCGGTGAAGGCATAATTGAGAATGTAAAAGCTAAGGATGTCAGAATCGTTGTAAACAATATGCATGAACCTGAGCAGTTCCCAGTTAAGCGATCCCATGTCAGGCATCTGCTTGTAAAGATCAAGGTTTCCGGCGATATAATCCCTCCTGAATATCCTGAGGTCCCAGGCAAGTACGCTATCGGGTTCAATCCCTTCGTAACCGGAGTTGTTAAAGGCCTTCAGCATGATCTTGCGCAATGAGTCTGAGATGAAGATATTGCCCGATTCATTTGGTGAAAGCATGGCCATGCGGAAAAGTCCGGCCGGGCTTTTTGGTTTTTTTACAAGGCCGACAGTCTGCTGAATACAAAACACTGAGAACTGGACACTTCCGGCCTTGTATATTTCATTCAATTCAAAGCGGAGTTTCCTATCGGTATTTTCCTCGAAATCACCGGTAAAAGAACCTGCATTGAGCAATTGCCCTTTAAAGCCGGGGAATTCCCCGCTGAAAGGATGAAGCCGGAAACTCCCCCTGGCATCCATTTTACCGCAAAAATCGTATGGTTTGCCAGGTTCCTGTATGCATCCCTTTGCCTGGTTACCCTTTGAATAGAAACTGCAATCCGCATAGATACTATCATTTATCTTGACCATATTCATACTTATTGATGTGCTGTCGCCGATAGTCCCGATAAGGTGCCAATAAGCTTTTTTAGGTATCGTAATCTGCGCATGCAGTGCGTTGATCAGACATATTAATATCAGGCCAATGATATGTTCTTTCCGTCTCATAATTTCAGTTTTACCGAAGGTCTGTCACCGAAGATGGCTGTACCGATCCGAACCATAGTGCTGCCTTCTTCAATTGCAAGTGAATAATCGCCCGACATGCCCATTGAAAGTTCTGAGAATTCACTACTCACAGGAAAATATACGGCTTTTATTTTTTCAAAACATTTCCTGAGATGCCCGAACTCTTTCCTTATCAGTCCTTCATCATGTGTAAATGTGGCCATACCCATCAGTCCGCGTATGCTTATATTCTTCAGGGCCATGTATACAGGAGAATCCAGTATCCTGAAAACTTCTTCAAGGCTGATCCCGAATTTCGTCTCTTCTCTTGCGATACGAATCTGAAGAAGGCAGGAGATGCAGCGCCCGGTTTTATCCGCTTCCCTGTCTATTTCCGTCAACAGTTTCAGGTTGTCGATACTGTGGATCATATGGATGAACGGTGCAATAGCTTTTACTTTGTTGGTCTGCAAATGGCCGATAAAATGCCATCGTATATCCGGGGGCAGGGCAGAGGCTTTGGCCGTAAGTTCCTGCACTTTGTTCTCGCCGAAATCCCTCTGACCGGCAGCATATGCCAGTGCTATGATTTCAGTACCCTGCGTTTTTGACACGGCAATCACCTTAACCGACGGAGGGATGGTTTGACGGAGAAATGATAGATTTTCACTGATATGCATACTGCAAGAGAGTTGAAACAAAATTAATCATTAAACGTTTATATCATACACTTACCTTTGTGCGGATGAAAAAGCTGATTATTTTATTTTTCAGACAGTTGATCTTCTGGATACTGCTATTTGATTTTACCAGAATCGTATTCCTGGTGTACTATTCGGGTTTGCTTTCAGTTGAAAGAATAAGGTTTACGGAAGTTCTTGGTGTTTTTATCAATGCCTTCAAGCTTGACCTTGCTACAGCCTGTTATTTCATGTTTTTCCCTTTCCTGCTTCTTTTAATTCAGTCGTTCCGGAGCCCGAAATGGATCAATATTGTCAACAAGGTGTATTCCGGTATCATGATTTTTGTCTATACCCTGAGTTCTGCTGCAGAAATGGGGATATACGCAGAATGGAAAACCAAGCTTACATACAAAGTTGTCAAGTATCTGTCTAATCCCTCGGAGATCTATAACTCGGCGGAGACCGGGACTTTCTTCCTCCTGATGTTTCTTCTTGTTTTAATGTTTACCCTGGGTTTGTTTGCATACCTTCGATGGTTTTACCGTGATTTCAGCCGGGAAAAAATACCCGTGTGGCATTCCCTTGGATTTGCCCTGGTGTTTCCACCTTTGTTATTCATTGGTTTCAGGGGAGGGATACAGGAGATCCCGATAAATCAAAGCCAGTCTTACTTTTCCGATCATAACATCCTGAATCTCGCAGCTGTAAATAATGCATTTAATCTGTATATAAGTATTTTTGAAAATCTTGGCAATTTAAAACAGAATCCCTTCCAGTTCATGGACGATCACCAGGCTGCTGATATCATGAAAGATCTGTATTCTGTGAAAAAGGACACTACGATAAAGGTTCTTACAACCGGAAGACCCAATGTTGTGATCCTGATCCTGGAAAGCTGGTCGGCCGACCTGATCAACGAGCTGGGAGGGGAGCCGGGTATAACACCTCAGTTCAGCAAACTGGCAAGAGGAGGCATCCTTTTTACATCAGTTTATGCCTCAGGCTCGAGGTCGGAGCAGGGCATGGCCTGTGTTTTCGGGGGATTTCCCGCACATCCAATATCTTCCATCACAGTTCAGCCCGATAAGTTCGTGAAACTACCCAGCCTTGTCAGGATTTTCAGGGGTGAGGATTACAGCACAGCCTTTTACTTCGGGGGACAGCTTATTTACGGGAATATAAAAAGCTATATTATTTATAACAGGTTCAGCCAGATTATGGAAGGGGAAAATTTCCCGGCATCGATACCAAGAGGCAAACTGGGGATACATGACCAATATACACTGGGGTATATGGTGAACGACCTTGACAAATTCAAACAACCGTTTTTTGCATCTCTCTTTACATTATCTACGCATTCACCCTGGGACCAGCCTTTCGCCAGGCCTCTGAAATGGGGAGGGAATGAGCATGAATATATCAACGCGGCTTATTATACAGACCATTGTCTCGGGGAGTTTTTCGACAAAGCCAGGCAAAAAACCTGGTACAGGAACACCTTATTTATTATAGTGGCTGATCACAGCCATAACTCATACAGGAACTGGAATCCCGAATCCAAAGATTACCATAAGATTCCGCTTCTGTTCTATGGGGATGTGATTAAACCTGAGTTCCGGGGGACTACCTGGACCAGGTTAGGCAACCAGAATGACATTGCTGCAACCCTTCTGGCTCAGCTTGAACTGCCGCATGAGGTGTTCAGGTACAGCAAGGACCTCATGAACCCTTATTCAGGAGCATTCGCATATTATACAACCGAAGATGGAGCTGGCTGGCTGCACGACGGGAGTTATTATACCTTTGAAGCCCATCCCTACATCGGTTATAAATGGAGTTATTTCAACCCGCCTGCCGACAGTACAAAGATTATCAAAGAAGCAAATGCTTATCTTCAGACAGTTTTCGGGAATTATCTTAAAGACTGAGAAGATAGTAAGCAGTCGGCAGTTTGCGGTCGGGAAAATTTGAAAAGCGAAAGGCGAAATAAATTCATCAACTGCCGATTGCAGACTACAGCCTGGATACTAGAGAAATCATTCCAGCGAATGCACCACCAGCCCCGACCTGAGTTTGGGCTCGAACCAGGTTGTTTTTGGAGGCATGATGTTCCCTGAATCTGCAATGTCGATGAGCTGTTTCATCGAAACAGGATATAATGCAAATGCAGCTTTCATCTCCCCGCTGTCGACACGTTTCTTAAGCTCACCGAGTCCCCTTATACCGCCAACGAAATCTATCCTGTTCGAAGTCCTGAGGTCCTTGATATCGAGGATCTCGTCAAGGACAAGTTTGGACAGTATGGTCACGTCCAGCACGCCGATTGGGTCCGAATCATTGTATGTCCCTGGTTTTGCCGAGAGTGAGTACCAGCTGCCGTCGATATATAAGCTGAAGTTATGAAGCCTCTCAGGTTTATATATTTCTTTTCCTTTTTCCAGGATCGTAAAGACCTTACCAAGTTTTTCGAGGAGTTGTTCTTTTGAAAGCCCGTTCAGGTCCTTCACCACCCTGTTATAATCGATGATAGTTAGCTGGTTGTCTGGAAAATGAACAGCCAGGAAATAATTATATTCCTCGGTCCCCTTATGGGTGGGGTTGTTGTTTTTTTTCTCATTCCCAACCAGGGCTGCTGCAGCGGTACGGTGGTGTCCGTCGGCAACATAGGTTGCCGGGATCTTTGCAAAGAGCCCGGTAATGGTCCGAATGATCGCTTCATCCTTGATCACCCAGAAATGATGGCCAATCCCGTCGGCTGATGTAAAATCATATACCGGTGTATTAATCTTAACGAATCCTGAAACTATATCATCGATCTCCTTAACCGCAGGATATGTGAAGAAGACCGGTTCCATGTTGGCATTGGTGATCCTCACATGTTTCATGCGGTCTTCTTCCTTATCTTTCCGCGTAAGTTCATGTTTTTTGATAATGCCGTTCAGATAATCCGCAACCCCTGCACATCCCACAATCCCATACTGAGTCTTGCCATGCATGGTCTGAGCATAAATGTAAAGGTTGTCTTTTGAATCGGGTATGAGCCAGCCGTTCTTCCTGAAAAGTTCAAAATTTTCCTTAGCCTTGTCGTAAACAGGCTGGGCATGAACGTCAATATCGGCCGGGAGATCGATCTCAGGCTTGATGATATGAAGAAGGGAACAGGGGTTACCCTTTGCTTCTTCCCTGGCTTCCTCTGAATTCAGCACATCATAAGGTCTTGATGCCAGGTCCTTAGCGATTTCTGCCGGCGGCCTTATGCCTTTAAAAGCTTTTAGTATTGCCATGTCGGTATATTAATTAAATTACATTCATGATTATATTTTCCACTGAAAGCGGAAAGTAAAGAATAGAGGTCAGCCGGTTATGTCAAAGGGGAATAAATGATTTTAATCATTCTCATCCTCATCATTCCCGTGATCACCTGTTTTTACACTTCTCTGGAGGGAGCCGATAAGTGCTCCGATCATCTTGGTCATTTCCATCAGCTGGTTTTTCGATTCATCGTATTGCTTCGGTGTTATAATATTCCGGTGCAATGCAAGAGTAGTAAGGACGACGCATTCCCTGACTGAACTTTTTGCCATTTTCAGGTAATAGACAAACTGACTTTTATTTCTGGATGACCCTTCGGCTATGTTCAGTGATATTGCCTGGGCAGAAGTAAGGAAACGGTCAAAAAACGTTTTCATATAAGAATCCGTTCCCGCGTTTTTCGCCATGTCATATCCCCAGCTTATATATTCCAGAGATTTATGGTAGATTCTCAGATCTTCAAACCTGAAGAAAGTTGTGGGTTTTTCTTGTCCGTTTTCCATAGTAAAGGCAATTTGTTAATAACTAAGTTAGTTTGAGAATATCTTCGCTGA
>Ga0364867_10298_pt1:0-30000 | contig 31050 bp, 33 predicted proteins | sample ExccelAu500001D4_3_FD_206915 | JGI IMG/M metagenome (GOLD analysis project Ga0364867, IMG submission 206915) | Enriched cells from Trout Bog Lake Hypolimnion, Wisconsin, USA - BchlTB.Aug13.5000.01.D4 | ecosystem: Environmental > Aquatic > Freshwater > Lake > Hypolimnion/Profundal zone... | reverse complement strand
ACATGGGGGGCATAGCTCAGTTGGGAGAGCACCTGCTTTGCAAGCAGGGGGTCGTCGGTTCGATCCCGTCTGCCTCCACCATCATCTTAATGACAATCAGAATGTTCTGCTCAGGTGCAGAGGATTGTGATTGGCGTTAATTTATGCGCATTGATCTTTAACAAATTGAAGAAGCCGAATACAAAGTAACAGCAACCATGGGTCGCAAGACCGATGGAAGCGATTCACTTTGGGTAGTTGTATTGTATGACGGGACAGAACCCGAAGGTGTTCTGAACCGAAGTGCGCATGACTTTATTGAACAACCAAGCGTAGGCGAGGCCGTTCAAATGATAGGGTCAAGCGACTAAGTGCATCTGGTGGATGCCTTGGCGATCATAGGCGATGAAGGACGTGTAAGCCTGCGAAAAGCGTGGGGGAGCTGGCAATAGAGCATTGATCCCACGATGTCCGAATGGGGAAACCCGGCCCGCAAGGGTCACTTCCATCTGAATATATAGGATGGATAGAGCGAACGCGGAGAACTGAAACATCTAAGTACCCGCAGGAAAAGAAATCAACCGAGATTCCGTGAGTAGTGGTGAGCGAAAGCGGAAGAGCCTGTACGTTTTAGCCATTGAATTAGTGGAACAGTCTGGAAAGGCTGGCCATAGTGGGTGATAGCCCCGTACACGAAAATTCATTGGTGGAACTAAGCGTACGACAAGTAGGGCGGGACACGAGAAATCCTGTTTGAAGATGGGGGGACCATCCTCCAAGGCTAAATACTCATGATCGACCGATAGTGAACCAGTACCGTGAGGGAAAGGCGAAAAGAACCCCGGGAGGGGAGTGAAATAGAACCTGAAACCGGATGCATACAAACAGTGGGAGCGGACTTGTTCCGTGACTGCGTACCTTTTGTATAATGGGTCAGCGACTTACGTTCAGTAGCAAGCTTAACCGAATAGGGGAGGCGTAGCGAAAGCGAGTCCGAATAGGGCGCTGTAGTTGCTGGGCGTAGACCCGAAACCGAGTGATCTATCCATGGCCAGGATGAAGGTGCGGTAACACGCACTGGAGGTCCGAACCCACTAATGTTGCAAAATTAGGGGATGAGCTGTGGATAGGGGTGAAAGGCTAAACAAACTCGGAGATAGCTGGTTCTCCCCGAAAACTATTTAGGTAGTGCCTCACGTATCACTTCCGGGGGTAAAGCACTGTTATGGCTAGGGGGTCATTGCGACTTACCAACCCATGGCAAACTCTGAATACCGGAAAGTGCAAGCGTGGGAGACAGACAGTGGGTGCTAACGTCCATTGTCAAGAGGGAAACAACCCAGACCGCCAGCTAAGGTCCCAAATGATATGCTAAGTGGTAAACGAGGTGGGAAGGCCTAGACAGCCAGGATGTTGGCTTAGAAGCAGCCATCATTTAAAGAAAGCGTAATAGCTCACTGGTCGAGTCGTCCTGCGCGGAAGATGTAACGGGGCTCAAGCATATAACCGAAGCTGCGGATGCGTCGGCTTCATTTAGTACACACGAGCTTGTCGTCGCTTGCGACGACAAAGCCCATTCAAAAAGGTCGTGTATTAAATGAAGCCGATGCGTGGTAGGGGAGCGTTCTGTAGGTCTGTGAAGGTGTCTCGTAAGGGATGCTGGAGATATCAGAAGTGCGAATGCTGACATGAGTAGCGATAAAGCGGGTGAAAAGCCCGCTCACCGAAAGCCCAAGGTTTCCTACGCAACGTTCATCGGCGTAGGGTGAGTCGGCCCCTAAGGCGAGGCAGAGATGCGTAGTCGATGGGAAACTGGTTAACATTCCAGTACTTTTGTGTAGTGCGATGAGGGGACGGAGAAGGTTAGGTCATCCATCTGTTGGAATAGGTGGTTTAAGCTCCTAGGCGGTCAGAATAGGCAAATCCGTTCTGGCGTTAACGCTGAGAAGTGATGACGAGGGTCCAAGGACCTGAAGTGACTGATACCCTGCTTCCAGGAAAAGCCTCTAAGCTTCAGCTACACAGAAACCGTACCGCAAACCGACACAGGTGGGCAGGAAGAAAATTCTAAGGTGCTTGAGAGAACTCAGGAGAAGGAACTCGGCAAATTGATACCGTAACTTCGGGAGAAGGTATGCCTCATTAGCTTGTAGAACTTCGCGTTCGAAGGGCGAAGAGGCCGCAGAGAATCGGTGGCTGCGACTGTTTATCAAAAACACAGCACTGTGCCAACACGAAAGTGGACGTATACGGTGTGACGCCTGCCCGGTGCCGGAAGGTTAAGTGATGGGGTGCAAGCTCTTGATCGAAGCCCCGGTAAACGGCGGCCGTAACTATAACGGTCCTAAGGTAGCGAAATTCCTTGTCGGGTAAGTTCCGACCCGCACGAATGGCGTAACGATGGCCACACTGTCTCCTCTCGGGACTCAGCGAAGTTGAAATGTTTGTGAAGATGCAATCTACCCGCGGCTAGACGGAAAGACCCCATGAACCTTTACTGTAGCTTTACATTGGACTTTGACAAGATTTGTGTAGGATAGGTGGGAGACGTTGAAGCGGAGTCGCTAGATTTCGTGGAGTCAACCTTGAAATACCACCCTGATGTTGTTGAGGTTCTAACCTAGGTCCATAAGCTGGATCGGGGACCGTGTATGGTGGGCAGTTTGACTGGGGCGGTCTCCTCCCAAAGAGTAACGGAGGAGTGCGAAGGTAACCTAGGTACGGTCGGAAATCGTACTGATAGTGCAATGGCATAAGGTTGCTTGACTGCGAGACGGACAGGTCGAGCAGGTGCGAAAGCAGGTCATAGTGATCCGGTGGTTCTGTATGGAAGGGCCATCGCTCAACGGATAAAAGGTACTCTGGGGATAACAGGCTGATTCCTCCCAAGAGTTCATATCGACGGGGGAGTTTGGCACCTCGATGTCGGCTCATCACATCCTGGGGCTGTAGCCGGTCCCAAGGGTATGGCTGTTCGCCATTTAAAGTGGTACGTGAGCTGGGTTTAAAACGTCGTGAGACAGTTTGGTCCCTATCTGCCGTGGGCGTTGGAAATTTGAAGGGACCTGCTCCTAGTACGAGAGGACCGGAGTGGACGTATCTCTGGTGGACCGGTTGTCATGCCAATGGCATAGCCGGGTAGCTAAATACGGAAGAGATAAACGCTGAAAGCATCTAAGCGTGAAACTCGCCTTGAGATGAGATTTCCCTGGGGGTTTAACCCCCCTGAAGAGTCGTTCGAGACCAGGACGTTGATAGGACGGATGTGGAAGCGCAGTAATGCGTTAAGCTGACCGTTACTAATTGCTCGTGAGGCTTGATCCTATAACCTTAAAACTTGAACCTGATGGTGATGAAAGTCATTATTGAGTTGAGTGGCAGGTGTTACTGGAGTAACTTTTAAAAAGGTTAGTTAGACAATGTAATCGATGAACGCCATTAACTTTACTTCTTCTGTTTGTTAAAAACTGCATGATTGCTTAGTGATAAGTGATGATGAAGTTTAAGACGCTATTCTTATGAAAATAGGAATGAGCGCACAGCATTTCTGCTTGTGATAGGCAATTGGAGGAAACTCCAACAGCGCACAAGAGTTACCAGTTATGCTTGGCGGCCATAGCGGTTTGGACCCACCCCTTCCCATCTCGAACAGGGCCGTGAAACGAATCTGCGCCAATGATAGTATGCTTTTTGCATGCGAAAGTAGGTCACTGCCAAGCTATTTATACCGTCCTCCAACCGGAGGCAGCAACAGCCCCTCTATGCAAATAGTGGGGCTTTTTGCTTTTTAAAGTTTGAGTTTCTTGGTAGTTGAAATGTTTGCTGCTTAGTATAATGTTTTGGAGCATTTAATTTTAGGCAACCCTTCATGACTAACAGCTACCAACAAACAAATTCTCAAAAAGTTATCATTTACCATAATCCAGCCTGTGGTACTTCGCGTAATACGTTGGCCATGATCCGCGCTAGCGGGGTTGAGCCAGAAGTCATTGAGTATTTAATTACACCACCAAGCCGTGAACGATTAGTTTCTTTGATTCAGGCCCTTGGGTGTAGTGCTCGTTCATTACTGCGTGAAAAGGGAACGCCCTATGCTGAACTAGGTTTAGACAATCTATCCTTGTCAGAAACTGCTCTTATTGACGCCATGCTTGCCCATCCTATTTTAATTAATAGACCAATCGTAGTGACACCAAAAGGTGTCCGCTTATGCCGACCATCTGAGCTGGTACTTCCATTATTGGAAAATCCAGCAATTGGAGACTTTGTTAAAGAAGATGGTGAAGTAGTAAGAAGTCCTAACTAGGCATCAGCACACCTGAAAGCCCTTAAGTCTTTGCTGTATAATGCTCATTTTTAGCAATAAGTCATGTAACTATGGAAGCCGAGCAACTCAATATTATCGCCAATCGCATAGTCGATTTAGGCGAACGTAACCAATCACTCAGGGGGTACCTTTGACTTTGAAGCTAAAAGTCAGCGCCTTGAAGAAGTGAATGGTCTGCTTGAAGACCCCAAGGTCTGGAGCGATAACGCCAAAAGTCAAAGTTTAGGTAAGGAAAAGCGCGAGTTAGGTTTGATCGTAGGCGCCTTAACTCACATTGAAGGTAGTTTGAGTGATTGCGGCGAACTATTTGAAATGGCTCGCGAAGAAAACGATGATGAAACCTTGCTGAGCGTAGCTATTGATTCTGAAGCACTTGAAAAACAAATTGCCGAAATGGAATTCAGGCGAATGTTCTCTCAACCAATGGATCCTAACAATTGCTTTATTGAATTTCAGTCTGGCAGTGGTGGCACTGAGGCACAAGACTGGTGCAATATGTTATTGCGGATGTACTTGCGATACTGTGAGCGTAAAGGCTTTAAAGTAGAAGTATTGGAAGAATCTGAGGGCGATGTCGCTGGCATTAAAGGCGCATCGATTAAAGTCTCAGGCGACTATGCTTATGGTACTTTACGTACTGAAAACGGCGTGCATAGACTGGTACGTAAATCTCCATTTGATTCCAATTCTAAACGTCACACCTCATTTGCTAGCGTTCAGATTTTTCCAGAAGTTGATGAGTCAATAGAGGTTGATATTAATCCGTCTGACCTTCGTGTAGATACCTACCGTGCTAGCGGTGCCGGTGGTCAGCATATTAATAAAACGGATTCTGCGGTACGAATAACCCATATTCCAACTAATACCGTTGTCCAATGTCAAAACGATCGGTCGCAACACCGTAACCGCGCTGAGGCAATGAATATGCTTAAGGGCGCGCTATATGCCTTGGAGCTTAACAAACGTAATGCCGATAAGCAGGCCATGGAAGATGCCAAAACTGATATCGGCTGGGGACATCAAATTAGGTCATATGTATTAGATCAGTCACGTATTAAAGATCTGCGTACTAATGTAGAAATTGGCAATACTCAAGGCGTTTTAGATGGCGACCTTGACCCATTTATTAGCGAAAGTTTGAAGCAGGGAGTATGAGTGTGAGTAACGAAAAAAACCAACAAACATCAAATGAAGTCATCAGTGTAGATGAGAATCATGTGATTGCAGAGCGCCGTGAGAAGCTAAAAGCCATTCGCGACACAGCTAGCAATAATGGCGGCGTAGCTTTTCCAAATGACTTTAAGCCACGTCATAAAGCGGCTGATTTAATTGCTGCTCATGCAGATAAAGAAAATGAGGCATTTGAAGCAGCGCCAGTAGACGTAGTAGTTGCTGGGCGCATGATGTTAAAACGCGTTATGGGTAAAGCTAGTTTTGCTACGATACAAGATGGCAGTGGTGATCACGCTGGTAGCCGGATTCAGCTATATATTGGACGTGATGTAATTGGCGAAGAGGTGTATGAGCAATTTAAGCATTGGGATCTAGGCGACTTTTTAGGTGCGACTGGACATTTGTTTAAAACCAAAACTGGCGAGCTTTCTATTAAGGTAACTAGCCTACGCTTACTCACTAAATCGTTACGCCCATTACCAGAAAAATTTCATGGCCTTCAAGATCAAGAAGTTAAATATCGCCAACGTTATGTGGACTTGATCACCAGCGAAGACACGCGCGCAACCTTCATTGCGCGTAGTAAAGTGGTGTCGGCGATACGTAACTTTATGATTCAAAATGAATTCCTAGAAGTAGAAACGCCAATGTTGCACCCGATTCCAGGTGGCGCTTCCGCTAAACCGTTTATCACCCACCATAATGCGCTCGACATGCAAATGTATATGCGTATTGCGCCTGAGTTGTACTTAAAACGTCTTGTTGTCGGTGGCTTTGAGCGTGTATTTGAAATTAACCGAAACTTCAGAAATGAAGGCTTGAGTGTGCGCCACAATCCAGAATTCACCATGATGGAGTTTTATGCGGCCTATACCGATTATCAATGGCTCATGGACTTTACTGAAAACTGTATACGAGCGGCTGCAATTGCTGCCCGGGGTACGTCAGTGCTTGAATACCAAGGACGCGAATTAGATCTAAGTAAACCTTTTCAACGCCTTACTATCGTTGGTGCCATTCAAAAATACGCACCGCAATACACGCTTGATCAATTAAACGATATGGCATTTTTACGAACCGAGATTTTAAAACATGGCGTTAAACCTTTTGATCATGCTGGTTTAGGGGCACTGCAACTTGCGCTTTTCGAAGAAACCGCAGAAAGCCAATTATGGGATCCTACTTATATTATTGACTACCCAGTTGAAGTGTCACCGTTAGCACGTGCATCGGATAGTAATCCAGAAATCACTGAACGTTTTGAGCTGTTTATTAATGGTCGAGAAATTGCCAATGGCTTTAGTGAGCTTAACGATGCAGAAGATCAAGCTGCAAGATTCCATGCCCAAATGAAAGCCAAAGAAGCTGGTGATCATGAAGCTATGTTTTACGATGCAGACTTTATTCGTGCCTTAGAGTATGGTATGCCTCCAGCAGGCGGATGTGGTATTGGTATTGATCGATTGGTGATGATGATTACCGATAGCGCAAGTATTCGTGATGTCATCTTATTCCCACATATGCGCGCAGAAAGTTAAGTAAAAATTTATTTCTAATAAAAAGGGCCCCAGCCTTATGGTTTGGGGCCCTTTTTATTAATTGATGCAATACGCATTAAGCCCATGTTGTAAAAATACAACGCCTTGTTGCCAATAACCTACTAATTCGTTATCTGTCATCAAACTGTCACATTGAAACCACAAAATTACGTTTGTTGAGAAAGCAGTATTATTTTTAATTAAACGAGGGGATTTTGCATGAACTTTAAACTACGTAATTTAGTAGCAGCAACATTAGCAGGCTCATTTTTAATGGGTTTCGGCGCTAACGCAATGGCCGATTCAACAACAGATATCGTTGACGCGCTTGAATCAAAAGGCGTATTGACAGATGAAGAGGCAGCACTTATTAATAAAGGTCACGCTGGCGAGAAAGAAGCTAAGACTGAAACGCACAAAGCAGCAGCTGCTGATGTGTCAAATAAACCGATGGATTTTATGAACGACGACGCTCCGTTCAAATCTAACTTTATGTTAGGTGAGCATCAAGCTGATATTCAAATCTACGGTATTATTGACGTGGGTGGCGCTAGTCAGAACCATTCATTACCAGCTAATGGCGCTTTACCAAATAACTTGTATCCATATCAAGGTGCTAAAACAACTAATCCTAATGTCAGTTCACAAACTGCTTGGATTAATGGTGGGTTACAAGATTCACGTATTGGTGTAAAAGGTAGCATTGGTTTATTTGAAGCAAACGAAAATAAATTCAAATTAATCTACCAAGTTGAAACTGGTTTCAACCCAATTACTGGTGAATTGAACAATGCTGCTAAAACGCTTGCAGACAATGCTACATTATCTACTGCACAAATTACACCAGGTGTCTCTGTAAATGCTAACTCATCATTAAATGGTTACATGTTTGCTCGCCAAGCATGGGCTGGTATTGATGGTGGTAGCTTAGGTAAAGTGTCTTACGGTCTTCAATACAATCCTGTTTATGAAATCTTAGGATCTTACGATCCTACTGGTAAAGCTGACACATTCTCACCATTTGGTGAAAGTGGTACTGTTGGTGGTGGTGGTGGTATATCAGAAAATAGTCGTATGAAAAACTCTATCAAGTACGCAAATTCGTTTGCTGCCCCAATGGATGGTAAAATTAATGCGGCTGTAATGTATCAAATCGGTAACAATATAGACACAACTAATGGTTATGGTGCCACAGCTCAATTAGGTTATGAGAACTCAATGTTTGGCGTTCAAATGGCTTATGACAAATTTACTGACTCTGTCAAAACTGCTTCTGGCACTGCTGTAAATACTCTTTCCGGTACAGTTTATAACACAGATTCATTCTTGCTTGCTGGTAAAGTTATGCCAACTAAAAGCATAACAGTTTATGGTGGTTGGGAATGGTATCAATTTGAACATGCATCTGATTCAACTATTACCTACGGAAACATAGATGGTTATGCTGTTAGTGTTAGTGGAGTAACTTCAGCTATTGGTGCTGGAACTCATCAAAATAACAATGTCTATTATGTTGGTGCTAAATTTGATTTTGCTGAAAATATGCCAGCACTTGCAGGCTTAACTGCAGCGTTAGGATATTACAATACCAAATTTGATGAAAATCAAGGTGCTACACCTACCACAAATAGTAAAGCGGGTACTATAGATACAGAAACTTTGGTTGTTGACTATAAGATTAATAAACGTTTTGACACTTATTTCGCTTATACAAATAATCACTTCTCTGGTCCTATTTATGCAACTAACTTTGCTAACGTCGAAGCTGCAGGTGTTGGTGTTCGTATGAAGTTCTAATTTAACTTAGTAATTTTAAGTTAAATCTAAAACCCGCTTCGGCGGGTTTTTTATTGCCTATCACTTCCATCTTAGTGTTAAGGCAACCTAGCCTTAGTCAAAGCTTGTTGTGCTTTTTGTACTCGTTCAGTGGATTTAGCTTGTTGTTGCCGTTCACGTTCAGCACTTAATGCCGTCTTAGCCTTTGTTTGCTGCTGTTTTAACGCATTAATTCTGGCTTGTGCTGGTGTTAGTGGCTTGATGGGTTTTATTGTTTTAAATTCGTAGAAGCGCATACAGTTATTTATGACGTGTTTTGGAATGTCGTTTAAAACGACTTATGTATGTGCCGTAAAAAATAGTGCGCAATTTTCAGCGCATACGGAGAACCATACCCCAGCTGATTGCGCACCACGTTCTGCTAAAACCATACCTTTTTTGGCTATTTTGAGTGAATTATTGGTAGAAATAAAATAGGTGATTGTGGGGCTGACAGGCATAGCTAAAATGGTAGGCGTAAAAAAGCCCACCGATTAAAGTGGGCTTGAATGTCGTTTAAAACGACATTAGATAGACTTGCGTCGCGCAAACCTCGCCACATTGTAAGCGACATTTCGTACTGAGCCATTACAGGCAGCAATCACACTATGTAAATCAATGTCGTTTAAAACGACATTCATATCATTAGCTACTTGTTTGGCTAATGGCGATAATTGTGCTGGCTTTGCGGCATTCATTTCAACCAACACGCATCTGTCCATTAAACCCTTATCAAGCTGCGATATGTTATTGGTTGTCAGTACAAAGATTGCTCTTTGCGTATTAAGTGCTGACTTTAAACTTTGCTGTGCTTGCTTAGTTAGATTGTCTACTTCGTCCAATATAAAGTAATGTAGTCCGCTTGCGTTAAACGAACTAACTGCCATTTGCTTTTGTATGAGCGACATTACTTGTGGCCCTGTAAAACCTTGTTGGCACGCAATAAACTCTGCTGCAATTGCCAACTCTTCTGTTGTTTTACCAACTTCAATCGCGTTGGGTATTATCTTAGCCAGTGTTGTTTTGCCAGTGCCAAATGTCCCATACAGTAAGATGGCGCATTTACCGAAGAATGGAAACGGAATGTGCCCATCTACTATTTCTTTAATCCGTAATTGTGATTCTTCGCTACCATACACAATGTCATTTACTGTTGCTGGTTCATAGTTGTTTGCGTTCATTTTATTGCTCCTATTCATATAAAAAAGGGGCAGCAGTGATTAGCTACTGCCCATCGTTGTTAAGCTGCTTTTGGTTCAGCACAGTCAGCGTCATTAGCTGCTGTGCGCTCTTTACTCTGTTCTTCCGTGCTATTTTTCTTCTGCGCATAAAGTGCTGTAAATGCCGCATTCACTGCTACGCCACTACGTAACACAGCACGTATCGCAAAACTGCCATCTGCTTGTTGCTGTGCTAGTAATACGCAGTCTTCACCCACAAAGTCAGCATCAGCTAATAGCGACAATGCCTCTGTTTTAACTTCTGCTAACGTAGTTAAGTTGTCAAAACTTTGCTGCGCGATGACAGATTTTTGTTTAGCACTTACAAAGGTTGGGCTACGTGCTAATTTAATTTCTTGTACACCACCGTTTTCTTCAATCCATTTTGCTAATGCTTTATAGGCAACATTAGATTTTTGGGCTTGGCGTAGCACTAGCGAATAAGTGCTAATACGACGACGGTCAGCGTCACCAAATACAGCACGTAATACACGGCTGACTAATGGTGTATCTTTACGCAATTTATAGTTACGTGATTTGTAAAATGCCTCTAATGCTTTAGTACGTTCTTTAGCAGCTTCAGTGGTTAAGTCGCCAGCAAATTGTAGGCATTCAGCTAACACTTCATATAATGCCGCATTGCTTTTACGGTATACACCGTCTTCCCATTTAATACGTTGCTCTTCCATACCCTTTAGTAAGCCAAGTGCCGTCGTAGTTATATTAATTTCGGCGTTAGCGTTGTCGTTTAAAACGACATTGGTAGTTACTGAATTGGTAGTTACTGTTTTAGTTAAAGCTGTCATTTTGAATCTCCGATTTAATTGAAAAGTCTGGTTGCTGGTTAATGAATTTAACTGCTCTCCATAAGTAACATCATAGTTTATGTAGACTTTTTAATCGCACCATAGCTAATAACGTGATATTATTTGTAGACATTATGAATAAGAAAAAGATGCCGTGGTCACTTAGAGGGACTGACTTTTCAAAGCCAGGTTGGCATACACGCCCAACGATTGGCTATGAATTGATGTTTGAATATTTAAGACTTAGCCCAAGTTACGCATTGGCAAACAAGCAAGCGACGGTTGGGCTGACTGAACAAGAAGAAAGAAGCTTGCCAGCTGACTTTAATGAAGTACTGAAAACGTATGCGTTATTAGGCGATGTTCAAACCATTTTATTTAGGCAGTGGTGGATAAAACGCGGCATTACAGTATTTGGCAATCCATACTCACACCCCAAAGTACACGAACTGGCTGAATTACAAAGTGATGCGGATGTTAGGTTAAGTCAGCTATCAAACAATCTCACTCAATTCTTAAATGAAACACGCAGGGACGAAGGGCTTGTCAATTCGCTACTGTTATCAATCCCATTAGGGCGTCGTAAAGCGGAAGTGTTAAAACAAGTGAGTGATATATTAGATAGATACGCAGAGCACACTAGCGAAACTAAACAGCAGCCACAATTAAAGTTAATGGGGCAACGGCTAAGGGCGAAGGTATTATTTAACGGACTGCGCTTACTTTGGTTTAAAGCCGCTAAGCCTGAATGGGCGCATTGGCGTTTGGGGGCTAAGGCTAGAATTAGTGACACCTATTCAAAAGAACTTGATGCGTCAACACAGCGTAAAGATTACACAGAAAACAGTAAAGTTGACCGCATCTTGTTAGGCAAGATTACATACCGCGCATTACGTAAATTTAATCGTATCGCTGAAAACGCAGCACGTGGCAGATTTCCTTGCGAAGACGCTACTGAAGATGTGCCGATTGACTATCAGCAGCTAGCGCGGCAAATACAGGCTAAAAATGAGTGGGAGAAAAACGAAAGAATTAGAATATTAAAAGTACATCAGAAAAATAAGCCAACAATCTGAATGTCGTTTTAAACGACATTCATTACACCAACTCCACCGCAGCACGTTTCATATCACTCGTCACATTAATATAACGCATCGTTGTTTGTGCTTGTCTGTGCCCCGCCAATTCCATTAATACTTTAAGCGGTACAGACTTAGCACTTAAGTTAGTTAAGAAGCTTCTGCGTCCACTGTGACTACTTGCGCCACCTAAGCCAGCTGCTTTATAAAGCATATGAAAGTGATAGCAAGCCGTGTTGTTGTCAAACCCTTCGCGCTTTTGTGTAGCAAACAATGGCTTGTTGATATGCTCGCTGTAAGTCAGTGCAATTAACTCTTTAGTGCTAAATCTTGTTTGTACATAAGCTTGTATTTCTTTACGTAGTTTATCTGCCAATACCACTGTGCGAGAATACTTACCCTTAGTCTGTTCTGCCGTTAAATTAATCTCGTGTTTAATGGTGCCGTCATTAGCCAATACATCTTTAAGTTTAGTCGCTGCTACCTCGCCAATACGCATCCCAGCCCAATATGTCATTAACACCATTGCCCTGTCACGTGCTGCGTGTTTACGGGTGTTGATATATAGCAGTAATAAATTGAGTTCTTTGTCATTTAAAGTACGTGCCTGTTTCATTTCAATTTCCTCTACTAAACAATGGTTTTCGTTAGCAGTAGTGTGTTTTCTTATGTTCATTTTTCCTACCTCTATTTGCCAATTGGGCTGTATCAGTATTTAGTTGCCATTAAACAAGAGGTTATGTTGTATTGAAGTGTTAAATCAAAGCTATTACTTAATATCTTTGTTTATGGATTAGTTGGCTTTGTATAAGCGAGCAATGCTCGCTTGTTGTTTCGCTTTCAGCTCACAACCATTTCTTCTTCTTTATTTGATTGTCGTTTTAAACGACTTTGATATATGTGACTTATATTGATTTGGAGTTTTTGACTTGTTGTTTTACTCTTTTAGTAGGAAGAATAAGCCACGCCCTTTAACAGGGCGTAGCCTTGTTCATTCACTTTTAGTGAGGGATCCAAACAACTGATATACACACAACTTGAGTTAACAAGTAAGGCAGGTTTTGCGGTCTCCTTTTACGTGCTCGTCTTACGCAACATATCTATCGCCTATATCAGAAGCTTGTTTAGATATGTTTGTGGGTTAAATGTGGCAGTCCCACTCACTTTCAGCTTATACATTCGCTATAAGCCTACATTACGTATTGCTACGCAACTAACCATATACAACATTACAAACGTTACAGCACAAAGGTGCGTCGTTTAAGGCATCCATAAAGGGTAGTGTAATGAGGACGAACAGTAAGCAGTTCGTATCGCTTACCGTCACGCATTTAAGAACGGATTTTGCAGCACATATTGTTGGCGTGCCAGCCTTAATCTTACTTGTACATTTATTTATACAAACCAAAGCTAACCATATTAATTATTGGTTATTGAAACACTGACAAATAGAGGTAGGAATTAGCACTAGCAGACTTTAATGTTATTGATTTAACGTGAGGGCAAATGAAATGAATACCTATCAAAGTTTAGTCAGACTGACAGTAACCAAATCAACGACTACAAATACGAAAGTGTTAGTACAGGCAACGGATAGCTACAAAGCCAGACTACAACTTGAGGCAATGTATGGAAAAGGAAATGTTGTGGGTGCGCCGATATTGATTAGGTGATACTAAGTGTCGTTTTAAACGACACGGTCAGTTGCAGAATGTAAATGTGTATTAGAAGTGGATTGGCCATTTACGTGATGTATGAAATACACGTAGCACTTCTACCGCATCATCTTTAATCCGATAAGGCACGATGTAAGGGTAATGCGTTATGACTAATTCTCTTGTGCCAAACACTCGCCCAGCGCGGCCAATACTTGGGTGATTGGCTAACTGTTGTACCGACTTAAAGATATGTGACACACACTCATTTGCGGCTTTTGGATTTTCTTGTGCGATGTAAGCGGCTTCAGCATCTAAGTTTTGTAGCGCACGTTTAAGCCACTTAACTTGCATACTTTGTCGCTAATTGGGCTATTTGAGCCTCGCTCGCAAAGTCCCCAGCATCTGCTTCTACCAACGCTTGTTCAATTTCACTAATTTGCCAAGCCTCAATTTCCAAATAGCGATTAATTGCTTCAGCGGCTAAAAATGATTTACTACGGTGTGTGGCTGAAGCTAATTTATCTAATTTATCTTTTGTATCTAAGTTTAATCTTAATGTAAGCACGGCACTTTCCATTGTTTTCTCCATAAATATTACGTTGTATACAATGTAATATATTCGCTATTAAACAGCAATCTTTATTTGTCGTTTTAAACGACATTCAATGCCTCGTACAACAATTAAGTCGACCAAGTAGTCGAGTACCTAATCGGCTATTTTTAGGTTGTCCAAATTTGGCAGCGACTTTATATTTAAGTTATGAGTGAAACCCTACGCCACAAAACAGCCGCTATTTTCGGCACTGTCACACCAGTGCCTCATTACCCAAAAAAACTAAAAGTATATTTAAATAATGCGTCGCCTTATTGGCAAGTGGTGTATTGGGATAGGGGTAAAACATATCGTCGTAGTGCTAAAACAACTGACAAGCTTGAAGCGTTTGCGCAGGCTAAAACTGTATATGAGCAAATCCTATTATCTAAGTATCAACATCCCGCGCATCTAAAAAATTACCCAATGCTTAAAGTGCGCCCAAATACTAATCTAAAAACAAACTTATCATTTCAAGTCGTCGCAGAACAATGGCTGTTACGTAGGGAAAAGAAGTGGAGCACAAATTATGCGGTAGAGATTGAAAGGCAAATTAGCCAAAATGTTTATCCATTTATTGGTAGCAAACAAATTAATTTAATTACTAAGTCGGATTTACTTGCCGTCTTACAAACAATTGAAGCACGAGGCGCATTTAGTCAAGCACGTCGTTTGTTAAATATCAGCCAACAAATATGGAATTACGCGTTAGTTATTGAAGCGTGTAAGGTTAATGTAACGCTGGGTTTAGGTGCGGCACTACATACACATACGATTACACCTCAAAACGCAGTAGAGATAGTGGATTTACCAGTGCTAATACAAGCAATTTCAAATTACAGCAGAGAAGGTGACTTGGTTACGCGCTATGCGTTACAACTGATCGCAATGACATTCGTGCGTAAGAATGAATTGATGTTGGCTAAGTGGTGCGAGTTTGATTTAGACAAAGCGATTTGGAAAATCCCAGCAGAGCGTATGAAGATGCGTGTTGAACATTTAGTGCCATTGTCAAAGCAAGTCATTGCTATTTTAAATCGTGTCAAATTGCTATGTCCAAGCGATAACTATGTTTTTCATAAAGGTAATCCCAATCAAAAAATGCCTATAAACGCACTGATAGACGCGCTTTATAGATTGGGCTACAAGTACAAAATGTCAGTACACGGATTTAGAGCGATAGCGAGCACTGTACTTAATGAGCACGGGTTTAGAGCGGATGTAATTGAGCGGCAGTTGGCACACGCAGAAGCAAATCAAGTTCGGCGTGCCTACAATAGAGCGCAGTATATGGACGAGCGAATTGTGCTTATGGATTGGTGGAGTGACTACTTAGGCAAAATCACCCCATTCATTTAGTGCTAACTTTAAAAGGTCGACAAGATTTTATTACAACATAGAGATACATTAAAGCTAACGCTTAGACATGGTAATTAATTCAACAACAGATATCGTTGACGCGCTTGAATCAAAAGGCGTATTGACAGATGAAGAGGCAGCACTTATTAATAAAGGTCACGCTGGCGAGAAAGAAGCTAAGACTGAAACGCACAAAGCAGCAGCTGCTGATGTGTCAAATAAACCGATGGATTTTATGAACGACGACGCTCCGTTCAAATCTAACTTTATGTTAGGTGAGCATCAAGCTGATATTCAAATCTACGGTATTGTTGACGTGGGTGGCGCGAGTGTTAATCATTCATTACCGGTAAACAGCGCTTTACCAAATAACTTATACCCATACAGCTATGATGCTGCTGGCGGTAAAAACGGTGTCGGTGCAAAAAAGCAAACAGCATGGATTAATGGTGGTATGCAAGATTCACGCATTGGTTTAAAAGGTAGCATTGGTTTATTTGACACAGAAACAAATAAATTCAAATTATTTTACCAACTTGAAACTGGATTTAACCCAATAACTGGCGAGTTAAATGATGCAGGAAAAGCATTAGCACAAAACAGCGCAGGAAATTGTGCAGTTGCAAAAACATGTTCAGTTTTCGCAGACTCATCACTAAATGGCTATATGTTTGCTCGCCAAGCTTTTGCTGGTATCGATGGTGGTAATTTAGGTAAAGTGTCTTACGGTATTCAATATAATCCGTTCTATGACATTGCTGGCGCTTATGATCCAAACCACAAATCTGATTCATACTCACCGTTAGGTGAAAGTGGGGCTGTTGGTGGTGGTGGTGGTGTTTCAGAAAACGCTCGTATGAAAAACTCTATTAAGTACGCAAACTCATTTGCTGCTCCGATGGACGGTAAAATTAACGTATCTGGTATGTACCAATTTGGTAATGATGTAGATACAGATCACGGAAGAGGCTACGCTGCTCAAGTTGGTTACGAGAATTCATTATTTGGTTTCCAAACTGCTTATAACAACTTTACTGACTCAGTAAAGCTTGACGTTGGTACATCTTCAGCAACTCCTGTACAAGCGGGTTTGTACAATACAGAAGCTTGGATGCTTGCAGGTAAATTTACCCCAAACAAAGAAGTTAAATTCTCAGGTGGTTATGAGTGGTATCAACTAAAGCAACCTACTGACAATAATATTGCCTACGGAAGTGTATTTGGTTATAACATCGTTAGTGGTTTTGCTAACACCTCATATAACTCATCTAAGAGTGTAGCTACTCAAGGTGACCATCAAAACGTAAGTTTCTGGTGGTTGGGTGGCGAGTACGATTTTGCTGAGCGTTTCCCAGCATTAGCAGGCTTAACAGCATCAGCGGCTTACTACTATACCGATTATGGTACTGTTGATGCTGGTGGTTCTTTTGCAGGAGTTCCTAATAAAGATTTCAATATCAAAACTGAAACTGCTATCTTAGATTACAAAATAAATAAACGCTTTGATGTATATGCTGCTGCAACATGGAATAAGTTCAGTGGAACATATATTAATGCAGGTGGTGCAAGCTCTATTGCAATGCCAAATCCAAGCGTAGATATGTACGGTGTTGGTGTTCGTATGAAGTTCTAATTTAACTTAGTAATTTTAAGATAAATCTAAAACCCGCTTCGGCGGGTTTTTTATTGCCTATAATTGCCATCTTAGTATTAAGGCAATCTAGCCTTAGTCAAAGCCTGTTGAGCTTTTTGTACTCGTTCAGTTGCTTTAGCTTGTTGTTGCCGTTCACGTTCAGCACTTAATGCCGTCTTAGCCTTTGTTTGCTGCTGTTTTAACGCATTAATTCTGGCTTGTGGCGGTGTTAGTGGCTTGATGGGTTTTATTGTGGTGAATTCATGTATGCGCATAGTTGTATTTATGCTGGGATTAATGAAAGTCGTTTAAAACGACTTTCTATGTAGACGCTCACTTTATTAACTGGGGCGCACTCACCACATTTCCTCTGCCATACATCGCCTCAAGTTGCAGTTTCGCTTTGTAGCTATCCGTTGCCTGTACCAATACCTTAGTCGTTGTTGTACTGGTTGTTGTCATCTGTAATTTAACTATCGATTGATATGTATTCATTTCGTTTGTCCTCACGTTAAATAACAAACTGTAGTTTCTCTTAACGCACATTCCTACCGATCATTGCCAGTGCGAGAAATAGCCAATTCAAAATCAGTCAAAAACGATTGGTTTTAATATGGTTTTCTTTTGTTTGTATAAATAAGTATATGAACGATTACAAAGCAGATAAACAAACGGCTGAATGGCTAAAACAAAACGGATGGGATGAAAAGAGCTTTACGGTGATTGAATTGCCATTCCTGCAAGCCCAGCAAGTCGCACATAGCTTGATGAAATATCACGCTGCTTTGCTCAATGAAACGCAGACAGAATTGCTCACTACCTATTTAAAAGACATTAAGCACAAAACTAAACGACAAACACTCACAGCCACAAAGGCATACAAAGTACTGAACATAGGCACAAGTATTAACAGAAAAGTATTTAAAGCACATAGAGCAATTAACAACGGCAGATAAGTCACTGCTTTAACAAAGGACAAAAACGCGGAGTGGAATATGACGGCTAATGCCTCCGCACTCATTATTCGCTGCTGTAGAAGCTGAATAATAATATGAGTGAATGCCGCAAGATTACCTTCAAAGCAAATCAATGCTGAAGCGGGTTGGAAGTTTTACTACGATCGTCTTCCATAAAATCTTTTTACAGTCGTGTCATACATACAGAACCAAACGACACGGAGCGACGGTTATGTTTTTTTGTTTCGGCAAAAAGCATAGCCGTCGTCGGCAACAAGTCACTCATTTGATCTTGTGATGAACCAGTATTTCGAGGGCATAGTGAGCTACTTTGAAGTTGTGAAAGCTAACGATGATCTCTTAAATGCCAATGAATTACTTCTTAACATTAAGATTCAAAATTTAGAGGCTCGCTTATCGTTGATACATTCACTTGGCGGTGGTTGGATTGTTAAATAGAGCTAAACTTAAATTAGCTTAAATTACAATTAGATAATCTAAGGAAGCAAGTAATAAAAAACTCGTCATTTATGCATGGGGTGATTGAGATGTCAAACCCATCCAAAAGTAAACAAGATATAGCATCTAGAAAAAACAATGCTCAATGTATAATCAAGCAAGTTATTTTTATTGAAGCTTGTGATGTTTAAACAATTATTTAATTTCAGCCAATTTAAAGCCAGCTTTGGATCAGACTTTTTAGCCTCAATTGTGGTGTTTCTAGTGGCGATTCCTCTGTGTTTGGGCATTGCAATTGCCTCAGGCTTGCCGCCGACCGCTGGTGTGATTACGGGGATTATTGGTGGAATATTTGTTGGTACCATCTCTGGATCACCTTTAACTGTGAGTGGTCCAGCCGCAGGTTTAGTGGTCTTAGTAGTAGAGATTATTGCTAAGCATGGTTTTGCCATGTTCGGCGAAATTTTGATGTTGGCGGGCATCGTACAAATGTTGGCAGGTCATTTTAAACTGGGGGTATGGTTTAGAGCGATTTCCCCGGCCGTAGTCCACGGAATGCTGGCTGGGATTGGCATATTAATTATGGGTTCTCAGTTTCATGTTATGTTTGATCGTAAGCCGATGGCAAATGGCATACAAAATATTATGAATCTTCCAACAGCGATTTCAGAGTCTATCTCCGGCATCAATGGTCATGTAGAAGCTGGTTTTATTGGTCTACTTACCATCTCGGTCATTGTAATTTGGACACGTTTTGCCCCGACTAAGTTGAAGTTGGTGCCAAGTGCTCTTGTGGGTGTTTTGCTAGCAATTGTAGTGGCTAATCTAATGCATTTAGATATTAAGTACATTTCTGATTTATTCAGTAATCCTCAAGATATGCACAATATCTTTAGCGCAATTCACTTCCCGAGTTTAGTGGGTTTTTATGCCACCCTAAATCTACCCGTGTTAATTGCTGTATGTTCTTTAGCTTTTGTGGCCAGTGCAGAGTCTTTACTGTCAGCTTCAGCAGTCGACCAAATGCATAGCGGTGTGCGAACGCAATATGACAAGGAGCTTTTTTCTCAAGGGGTAGGTAATATTATTTGTGGATTTTTAAGTGTTTTGCCGATGACTGGAGTGATTGTCCGTTCCAGTGCCAATGTGGCTGCGGGTGCTAAGTCCCGGACTTCAACTATTTTGCATGGCTTTTGGCTACTACTCTTTATTAGCGCGTTTACTTTTACATTAAAATATATTCCGGTGTCAGCGTTGGCAGCTGTCTTAGTATTTACTGGGTATAAGTTAGCTTATCCTAAAGTGTTGCCAGAGTTATTACGTTTCGGACGCGCTAAAGTGGCTATTTATCTCATTACCATAGCTACCATCGTCAGCACTAATTTACTAACTGGGATTATGGTTGGTTTGTTATTGTCACTCATTAAGTTGCTCTATGTTTTCTCTCACTTGGAAGTGAAAGTGTTGAAAACTACAAATGACCATGCGCTAGAGGTGCATTTATTGGGCTCAGCCACTTTTCTTGGTTTGCCTAAACTTGCGGCAGTATTGGAAGGCATGCCGCTTAAACAAAGTGTGAAAATAGAATTCGATGATCTAACTTATATTGACCATGCGTGTATCAATTTAATTAGTGGCTGGCAACAACAGTATGTTGCCGCTGGCGGGACGGTAGATGTGCATTGGGATAACTTGCATAACAAGTATTACCAGCGCAAGTACTAGTTCTAGACTTTGTGTCAGCGGTGACCCTCTTTTGCCATATTGATACTATATTTAGGAATCTCGACAACCAAGTCTTCATCACCGACAATAGCTTGGCACGATAGACGCGATTGCGGCTCCAATCCCCAAGCTTTGTCTAACAGGTCATCTTCCTGATCATCCGATGGGTCTATCGTGTTGAACCCTTCTCTTATGATGACGTGGCAGGTTGTACAGGCGCACGCCATGTCGCATGCATGATCGATATCAATATGGTTTCTCAATAGCACTTCGCAGATGGAATCTCCAGTTTTAGCTTCTATCGCAGCGCCTTCAGGGCACAATTCAACGTGTGGCAGTACAATAATTCTTGGCATGTTATTTCCTAGTAATCCTATAACTTAATCTGATCTAATGCTTTTCCCGCTAAGGCGCGGCTAACACTTGCGTTCATGCGAGCTGCAGCAAACGCTTCAGTCGCATGATTCAGCGCTTCTACGCCAGAATGAATGGCATTTGCATCATTAGCTGAGCTGATAGTACTTAAACGTTGAATCTCTGCTTCAATAAGGGCGACTTGATCACTGCTGATCAAAGCTTTGTCCGCGTCCAATGCAGCCTTCACCGCACCGATAATGGCGCCGGCTGATATTCTCGCCTCGGTTAGCATACGTGCTGATTTATCAGCTTCCGCACTGTTAAACGAGGATTTAAGCATATTGGTAATTTCATCTTCGCTCAAGCCATAAGATGGTTTTACTGCAATATGCGCCTCTACATTACTTGAGATTTCTCGTGCAGAAACTGACAATAAACCATCGGCATCCACTGTAAAAGTGACTCGGATTCTAGCGGCGCCAGCGACCATCGGAGGAATGCCTCGAAGCTCAAAACGAGCAAGTGATCGACAGTCGCTGACTAGTTCGCGTTCACCTTGCACAACGTGAATACTCATAGCAGTTTGACCATCTTTATAAGTGGTAAATTCTTGGGCACGCGCTACTGGAAGCGTACTATTTCTATGGATAACCTTTTCAGCTAGTCCGCCAATGGTTTCTAGGCCTAATGATAAAGGAATCACATCAAGCAATAATAGTTCGTCAGCATTTTTATTGCCAGCCAAAATATTGGCCTGAATTGCGGCACCTAGGGCAACCACCTTATCTGGATCTAAATTAGTGAGCGGTGTTTGTTTAAAGTATTCAGTGACAACTTGCTGCACTTGTGGCATCCGCGTGGCGCCACCTACCATCACCACTCCGTCAACGTCTTCTATACTTAAGCCAGCATCACGCATGGCTTTGCGAATTGGGCTTAGCGTCTTTTGCACTAAGTTAGTTGAGAGGGCTGTAAATTGTTCGCAAGTTAAATTAAGATTTACAAAATCACCATCACTCAAGAGGCAACTCACTTGCGTCTCGGAGTGGGATGTCAGGCATTCTTTGGCTTCGCGTGATTTGCTCATGAGTAAGCGCGTGTCATGTGCATTACGTGGCGAAAGTTTAGCCTCTTCCAGTATCCAGCAGTAAATGCGATGATCAAAGTCGTCACCGCCCAGTGCAGAATCCCCGTTGGTTGCTAGTACTTCAAACACGCCTTTGCTAAGCTTTAATATAGACACATCAAAAGTGCCACCGCCTAAGTCGTAAATTACATAAATTCCTTCGCTCGCGTTATCTAGACCATAGGCCACTGCGGCTGCAGTAGGCTCATTAAGTAGCCTTAATACATTAAGGCCTGCTAAGCGAGCTGCATCTTTAGTGGCTTGGCGTTGAGCGTCATCAAAATAGGCTGGGACGGTAATCACGGCTCCTACTAGCTCGCCACCAAGTGCGCGTTCAGCTCGGATTTTAAGCACTTTTAATATTTCAGCAGAAATTTCAACTGGACTTTTGATGCCGGCGCATGTTTCTATTTGAAGCATTCCAGCTTGCTCTGCAAACTGGTAAGGAAGTTGTGTAGCATCAATATCTTTTATTCCACGCCCCATAAAGCGTTTGACCGAAACAATAGTGTTATGAGGTTCGCTGTTTTGTTTCTTTTGCGCCTCGGTACCCACCAGGACTTGATCAGTTCCGGCATAGTGAACAACAGAGGGAAGTAAAGAATGGCCATGCTCATCAACTAGCACGTGACTCAGTCCACTGCGGACAGTAGCTACCAAAGAATTAGTCGTGCCTAGATCTATGCCCACCGCTAACTTATGTTGGTGGGGCGCGGCGCTCATGCCTGGTTCGGATATTTGCAGAAGTGCCATATTAGGAGTCTAGTTGTTCTATTGCTTTGTTAATATCATCACACACTTTATCCAGAAAGATCAATTTCCGTGTAACGTCTGTACCAGTGCTGTAATCTTTTTTAATATCCAGATAATCAATTAAGCTAGCTTGCAAGGTGTTAGCTTCGTCTTGTATTTCATGATGCAATTTTTCGAGGCATGCAATGTCTTTATCTGCCTTAGCCTCTTCTATAGTCTCACGCCATTCCATTTGCTGCATTAAAAAATCAGCGGGCATAGCCGTATTTGTTTCACTAATCGAGTTGATATTTTGCAACTCTAGTAGGTATTTAGCCCGTTTGGCTGGATTTTTAAGCGTTTGGTATGCTTCGTTAGCCAATGTAGCTAATTGCATAGAGCTTAGTTTCTCAGCTGCAGTTGCCGCAACAAAGCGATCCGGATGCGAGGTCGACTGAATTTTGCGGTAATTGGTTTCGAATGTAACTAAGTCTAGGTTGAAATTAGGCGCTAAGCCAAATAATTCAAAATAGTTTTGCGTCACACTGTAAAGCTTTCACCACAGCCACACTCGTCTTTAACGTTTGGATTGTTAAATTTAAAGCCTTCATTTAGGCCTTCTTTAGTGAAATCCAATTCTGTACCATCAATATAAACGAGGCTTTTCGGGTCGACAATTATTTTGACCCCATTGCATTCAAAAGTGGTGTCTTCTTCGTTTAAAGTATCTACAAACTCTAAGGTATAAGCCATGCCCGAGCATCCAGTGGTTTTGACGCCCAGACGTAAGCCTAAGCCTTTTCCTCGATTTGCAAGGAAAGTTTCAACACGATTTGCAGCTGTTTGCGTGAGGGTAATTGCCATATTCTTAGTATCTTTAAGCCTTAAGTATTAATTTTTATTGCGCTTTTTTGATTAAAATTACGCGGTTGCCTTGGCTAACTGTTTTGCTTTGATGTCTGCTACAGCGGCCTTAATTGCATCTTCAGCTAACACTGAGCAATGGATTTTTACTGGAGGTAAAGCCAGTTCTTCCGCAATAGCTGAGTTTTTAATCGCATAGGCTTCTTCGACAGTTTTGCCTTTCAGCCATTCCGTTACCAGTGAGCTTGAAGCGATCGCTGAACCGCAACCGTAAGTTTTGAATTTTGCATCTTCAATAATCCCAGCGTCATTCACTTTAATCATCAGCTTCATCACGTCACCACATGCCGGTGCACCGACCATACCAGTGCCAACGTTGGGGTCATTTTTATCCAAAGTCCCTACGTTACGAGGGTTTTCATAATGATCTAAAACTTTATCTGAATATGCCATTTTACTTCTCCTAGATACTTAAATGTTAGTCGCAGGGTTTGGATAGTTGTTAAACTAAAAATTCCAATGGCCAGCAACGATTGTGCTTAATGCGATGCCCACTGCACTTTAGATAAATCGATGCCATCTTTGAACATCTCCCATAATGGGGATAAATCTCGTAATTTATCAATCTTACTTTTCATTAATTTAATGGTGTAATCCACATCTTTCTCGGTCGTAAAGCGACCAATTGAAAAGCGAATTGAACTATGTGCTAGTTCATCAGACCTGCCTAATGCTCGTAATACATAGCTCGGCTCCAGGCTTGCTGAAGTACAAGCTGAACCGCTAGAAACTGCTATACCTTTTACTGCCATAATCAAAGACTCGCCTTCAACGTAGTTAAAGCTGATATTGAGATTATGCGGAACGCGGTGTTCTAAATCGCCATTCACATACACCTCTTCCATAGTCTCTAGACCATGTAATAGTTTGTCGCGCAGATGTTTGATGCGTTTATTCTCTTCATGCATTTCTTCTCGGGCAATGCGGAATGCTTCGCCCATTCCCACAATTTGGTGAGTGGCTAAGGTCCCGGAGCGCATACCACGCTCATGACCGCCACCGTGCATTTGTGCTTCGATTCTAATTCTTGGTTTACGACGCACATATAAAGCGCCGATGCCTTTAGGTCCGTAGGTTTTATGGGCACAAAAGCTCATTAAATCTACTGGCAAGGTTTCCAAGTTAATATCCACTTTACCTGTTGCTTGTGCGGCGTCAACATGGAAAATAATGCCGTTCTCACGACAGATATTGCCGATGGCTGTAATGTCTTGAATGACACCGATTTCGTTATTCACGAACATCACTGATGCTAACACTGTATCTGGGCGAATCGCAGCTTTAAATTTGGCTAAGTCGACCAAACCATTCGGCTCAGGCTGTAAGAACGTGGCTTCGAAGCCTTGGCGTTCTAACTCACGGAAAGGGTCAATAACCGCTTTGTGTTCAGTAGCCACGGTAATAATATGTTTACCCTTGCCGCTATAAAAGTTGGCAGCGCCTTTGATGGCAAGATTGTTGGATTCGGTTGCACCTGAAGTCCATACAATTTCACGTGGATCGGCTCCGACTAATTTTGCCACTTCTTCACGCGCGTTCTCTACCGCCTTCTCGGCAGTCCATCCATAAGGATGGCTTCTTGAAGCAGGGTTACCAAAGTGTTCTGTAATGTAGGGGATCATTTTAGCCGCTACTCTTGGGTCTACTGGAGTGGTGGCAGAGTAATCCAAATAGATTGGCTGCGCTTCATGGGCATCGCCTTCTGCATTAAAAGAATCTTTGATTACGGGCATTTCTATTGTTGCTGACATTACATATCCTTGCATTGTATTTAGTTAATCCCTACGCATTTAAAACTACGCTATTTCATTACTTGGCAGCTTTATGCCGCACTTCATCCTTGTATTGCCGCTAAGCAGCCATCGCTGTTAATTGTTTTAATCTTAAAATCTCGTGGTGCAGAATGTCTAAGAAATTCGCAACTTCTGCTACCGTATTTTTAATACCTAAGCTAAGTCTAACTGCGCCGCGGGCTTTATCTGGGTCAACGCCCATGGCTAACAGCACATGGCTAGGATTATTACTGTCGCTAGAGCAGGCTGATCCGCTAGCCACGGAGAAGTTTTTTCGATCTAGTGCCATGACCAAGGTTTCACCGTCGATACCATCTACTGCAAAGAAGCTCGTATTGCTTAAACGTGCTGTATCTCTGCCAAAAATGGTCACCTTTAGTTGGGCTAAACCAGACTCAAGTTGCTCGCGTAATTGTAAAGTGTGTGATGCAAAATTTTGTCTATTCGCGACAGCCAATTCACAGGCTGCTCCAAAACCGACAATCGCGGCGATATTTTCGGTGCCACTTCTTAACCCACGCTCCTGTCCACCACCATGCAGCAAGGGTTGAATATCGACACGCTTATCTAAAATGAGTGCCGCAGCCCCTTGGGGGCCATGAATTTTATGGCTAGAAATCGTCATGGCATGTACGTTTAAGTCTGAGAAGTTAAGGTCGATCTTCCCTAAAGCCTGAACGGCATCTGTATGTGTCATAGCAGCATTGGCTCTTGCTAGCTCTGCTACTTTGGCTATATCTTGAATCACGCCGGTTTCATTGTTCGCTAACATCACTGAGACCAGACTGGTTTGTATTTTAAGTTTTTCTTTTAACGCGACTAAATCTAACTTACCATTAGCGTCCACGCCAATTTGGCGGCTAACCGAACCTAGTGCTTCCATGGATAATGCTGGTTGCGTCACGCAGGGGTGCTCTATAGCACTCGTTAAAATTTGCATGTTTGGACGATTGGCCACTATGCCTTTTACCGCCAAGTTATTCGCTTCCGTACCGCAGGACGTAAAAATGACTTGAGACGGATATGCACCACAAGCTTCAGCGACTTGACGACGCGCGAATTCAATGGCATCACGTGCTGACCGACCATTAATATGGCGGCTAGTTGGATTGCCTGTTTGAATTTGCAGCCAAGGCAACATGCGCTCTAGCACGTAGCTATTGAGGGCAGTCGTGGCATTATGATCAAAATAGACGCTATTCATCAATAATCCACCTTAGGCAGTTGCATCCTCTGTGACAGGGCACGTACGTGGTTTAATAGTCACTGCTTGTACGTTATTTTGAGAGGCCACCATATCTGCCAAGCTAATGCCCGCTAGATAGTCTAAAATTTTACTATTAAGGGTCGCCCACAAATCGTGTGTCATGCAGCGTCCTTCATCCCTGCAGTTTTCATGCCCACCGCATTGGGTAGCATCGATTTGCTCGTCCACCGCATTGATAATTTCAGCCACTGAAATTTCGGCATAATCTTTTGCTAGCTTATATCCACCACCAGGCCCTCTTACGCTACTTACTAGACCTTGGCGGCGCAAACGACTAAAGAGCTGCTCAAGATATGAAAGCGAAATGCTTTGACGCTCACTAATCCCAGCCAACGTAACTGGCTTAATATCTTCCTTTTTTGCTTCAGCGCTGCGCGCTTCGTGCAATGCAATGTCCAGCATTGCTGTGACAGCGAATCTACCTTTAGTGGTTAAGCGCATAATGTATTGGCTCTAGTTAGCTTTGTTGAGGAATGTATTTTATAATACCCTACAACTTTGGTCAACTATTAAGCATGGTTGGTTCAATGTATTTACGCAATTATTTTTGCGCCAAATACTGGGGTGCCTATTTAGCTTTTGGAGTTTTAGTCTGCTTGGGCTTGGTGGCTTTTAGCGCAAAGGCTTCAGCGACTTCAGCGTCCGTTTCTATATCCATATTGAGGCGGCTTAACTGTGCTTGTAGATCAGATAATGCTCGGTCTTGTTTTTCGGCATGATCTAACAATGAGTGAATGGCCTTAATCATTGGGTCATTTTCATCATTACCCACGGCATAAGCCGCAAAGCCAATCTTTTTAGCCGTATCTGCGCGCTGTTTAGTTTTTTCTTCTTCTAAAATGCGTGCTGGTATCCCTACCGCAGTGGCGTTAGGGGGTACGTCTTTGACCACTACAGCATTTGAGCCAATTTTAGCTCCCGCGCCGATGATAATAGGACCGAGCACTTTAGCACCTGCACCAATGACTACGCCATTTTCGAGTGTCGGGTGACGTTTGCCTTTATTCCAAGAAGTGCCACCTAATGTCACGCCGTGATAAAGGGTGCAATCATCACCAATAACTGCGGTTTCTCCGATGACCACACCCATGCCATGATCAATAAAAACTCGACGACCTATGGTTGCGCCTGGATGAATTTCAATGCCGGTTAGCCAGCGTCCCATATGTGAATTAAAACGTGCCAGCCAGTACCAATGTTGCTTCCAAAGCCAGTGCGATAGTCTATGCATGAGTAAGGCATGAACGCCGGGATAGGTGGTGAGTACTTCCCAGTGCGTTCTCGCTGCAGGGTCGCGTTCAAATACAATGGCGATATCTTCTTTAACGTGATCAAACATAATTTAGTATTTATCGTGTTTTCTAGGGGTGATGGTAAGCGTAAGTATGCCACGTAACAGGTTAACTTCTTCTTTTTCTAGCCTATTTCTTGCGTAAATGCGACGTATGCGCTCCATTAGTTTCTTTGGCGCTGCAGGATTGAGGTAGCCAATATGCAGTAAAGTTTGCTCCAAGTGGGCATAAAACCCCTCTACACTATCAATCGTAGCCAGTTCATTTACAGTATTCGGGCTGATTGGCGCGTCTTGAAGCGCAGCCATGCGTAGTTCGTAACACATGATTTGTACGGCAGCAGCTAAGTTGAGTGAGGAATATTCTGGATTGGCCGGAATCATTGCCAGCATCTGGCATAAGTCCAGCTCCGCATTGGTTAAGCCACTCATCTCAGTGCCGAACACCAATGCGACCGGTTGGTTGGCTGCAATATCAATAGCCGTAGCAGCAGCGCTACGCACATTCACTAGCTCATGCGAAAGATTGCGTTTGCGGGCACTCATGCCAATCGCAAAAGCACAGCCATTAAGGGCTTCAGCCAAAGTCTCAGTGACGATGGCATTTTCTAATAAATCTGCTGCGCCGGTGGATAGGGCGGTGGCGTGCGCATCAGGGAAGCTATGAGGTTGCACCAGATATAGCTGACTGATGCCCATGGTTTTCATAGCGCGTGCGGCTGATCCGATGTTGCCAGGGTGGCTAGTTTGGCAGAGAATCACACGGAAGTTTTGCAGTAAATGCAATTGGCTGGAATCTAATTTTGCAGTCATATTTTCAAATTACGGTATAACCGTTAATGTTCTATTTTACCAGCTATGCACCTAATCTATGACGCTTTAACAGGTTTTAGCTAATTTTGGTGGTTATGGACGTTAGCTGCAACTGCCAGTTATGAAGTTTGTATTTGTAATTTTTAGATGTAATCCTATGGCTCTTAAAGGCTCGTTATCCATGCAAGAGTGAATGGCAAAAACCCTTTGTTAGAATGCTAACTGCAAGCGACTGTCTATAAACTTCTCATCGGGACGCGTTAATGTCTGTAGGGGAAATTTATCATAGCTAGTCACTTCGTAGTTGGTTGCTAATTTTAGGTTCTTGCTGAGGTACCAATTAATACCAGCACCCCATGTTTTTGCTGTCCGTGCAGCTAGCCCCGTAATGCTGGAAGTGCTTAATGGGGTTGTTGTAGATACATAACTTAGAGCTTTCTTATCAAGATTAGTTTCTTGGAATCGCGTTACTACTTCCCACGCACCCCATCCGTCACCATTAGAGCTGAATGGCATATTAGGACTAACAGGATTGTTGTGTGTAGCATTTTCTCCTGTCAATAGCCAAGAGCCCGTAACTTCCCAAGCGTTGTTGTTGAGACTGTCGAGTGTTGAGCCACTAATAATATCTTGGCGGACGGAAGCATATTCGGCAATCACACCAAATGGGCCGAAGTAGTAATAGGCTTGTGGCGTCAGGCGGTTACGAGAACCATTCGCATATACTCCTGATGCATAAGCAAAGAAAGTGGACGCTTGTCCTGGTGCTTTGTAGCTTGGTAATCCGCTATTTGTAGTAGAAGTAGCGGCAGAACTACTTCCATAACCATGATCGTGTGTAACTGCAATACCAAAACCTAAGTCAGAAAATGCCGAATCAGTACCTCTGAATGGGGTTGCGAATAGGCGTGCAGTGTATTCGTTGTTGCCATTGTAACTTTGTGATGTAATGGCATCTCCACCATCTACTACGCCTTGGTATACACCAACTGCATAGTACAGCGTATTGTCAATCAGGTTCCCGTGCAGAGAGACGCCTAGATCGCGATTAGGGAGGATATTATTGCTGACAGTGCTAAGCTCAATAAACTTATTGAAATTAGAGCTTTCCAATCGCTCAAGGCCAACGTCTGGTGCAAACTTACCTGCTTGCAGTTGAAGCCATGGCTTAAAGCGAGCATTGATAAAGGCGTCTGCAATGCCACCATTTGTCGCTGAGCTTGCAAATTTGTTATCGCCATATTCTGGAGCAAATTTAAAGTCATAGATACCATCAAGAGTGCCTTGGATAATAGGCCTAATTCTGCGAACATCAAAACCACTGATGTTACCTTCGTTTGCACTAGGGTAACGACGGTTATCCAATTGCAGTAACCCA
>Ga0364867_10296_pt1 | contig 31071 bp, 31 predicted proteins | sample ExccelAu500001D4_3_FD_206915 | JGI IMG/M metagenome (GOLD analysis project Ga0364867, IMG submission 206915) | Enriched cells from Trout Bog Lake Hypolimnion, Wisconsin, USA - BchlTB.Aug13.5000.01.D4 | ecosystem: Environmental > Aquatic > Freshwater > Lake > Hypolimnion/Profundal zone | place... | reverse complement strand
ACAAATCATCCGAATGCGCGGGATCATCGACAGCATGACACCAAAAGAACGCAGCAAACCTGAACTTCTGAAAGCCAGTCGTAAACGTCGCATTGCTGCAGGAGCTGGCGTTGAAGTTCAAGAGGTCAATCGCTTACTCGCACAGTTTGAGCAAATGCAAACCATGATGAAGCAATTCAAAGGCGGGAAGATGGCCCGCGCTATGGCGGGTATGGCCGCTAAGGGAGCCGCCAAGGGTATCGGCGGCTTATTTAAAAAGTAATTAAACGACGAATTGCTTCGCCGCATTCACAGCAGCAACTACTTTGTCTTTGATTTCTGTAATCGGAATATTTTGGGACTCTGCATCAGTACGTCCTTTAAATTCCACCAGCGAATCTGCTAAGCCACGATCGCCAATCACTACCCGGAATGGTGCACCAATCAACTCCCAGTCTGCAAACATCGCACCCGGACGCTCACCACGATCATCAAGGATCACGTCAATACCTGCCGCGATTAACTGTTCATGCAATTCGTCAGCAGCGGTCTTAACCTGCTCAGACTTGTCGTAATTCATCGGACAGATCACGACTTCAAACGGCGCCATCGAAATCGGCCAAACAATACCGCGCTCATCATGACCTTGCTCGATAGCAGCCCCAAGAAGACGCGTAACGCCAATACCATAGCAACCCATGACCATTGGCTGAGATTTACCTTGCTGATCAAGATAGGTACAGCCCATTGCCTCTGAATAACGTGTTCCCAATTGAAAAACGTGGCCGACTTCAATCCCTCGACAAATATCCACAACACCTTTACCGTCTGGAGATGGATCACCAATTACCGCATTGCGCAAATCCATCACCACAGGCTCAGGTAGGTCGCGCACCCAATTCACACCGGTCAAGTGATGACCTACGAGATTGGCACCACAAACAAAGTCAGACATATTGGCGACAGTACGATCTGCCACCACTGTGACATCGGCAGCAACGCCAACAGGACCTAGGTATCCCGCTGGAGCGTTACAAGCTTGCGAAATTTCGGCCTCTGTTGCAAAACGAGAATCCGCCATGCCAGGAATCTTGCTCGCTTTCACTTCATTAAGCTCGTGATCACCACGCAATAGCAACATAAATAATTTAGCCGGACCCTTTTCTTGATCGACAGCAAATAAGAGAGACTTCACTGTTGTCTCAAGTGGGATGTTTAATAGAGCCGCCACTTCAGCACAGTTCGTTTTATCTGGAGTCGCCACCTTTTGCATTGCCTGTTTTGCATCTGCTCTGCTGGCAATCAAGGCTAAAGATTCAGCGGCCTCTAGATTTGCTGCGTAATCCGAACTTGGGCAATAGACGATCGCATCCTCGCCCGTATCTGCAATCACATGGAATTCTTGACTACCAGAGCCACCAATCGCCCCGTTGTCTGCAGTTACAGCACGGAACTTGAGACCCATTCTTTGGAAAATGCGCGTATAGGCATCAAACATCATTTGATAGGATTTCTTTAGGCCTTCTACATCACGGTCGAAAGAATAGGCATCCTTCATGCTGAACTCGCGCCCACGCATGATTCCAAAACGGGGGCGACGCTCATCCCGAAACTTTGTTTGAATCTGATAGAAATTGATGGGCAGTTGCTTGTAACTCTTGATCTCATTGCGTGCCAGATCAGTGATCACTTCCTCTGATGTAGGCTGAATTAAAAAATCACGCTCATGGCGATCTTTAATGCGGAGTAACTCTGGGCCCATTTTTTCCCAACGGCCAGTTTCTTGCCAAAGCTCGGCAGGTTGAATCATGGGCATTAATAATTCAATTGCACCTGCGCGATTCATTTCCTCGCGAATGATGTTTTCTACCTTACGAATCACCTTTAACCCTAAAGGGAGGTAGTTATAAATACCAGCGCTTAATTTTCGAATAAGCCCTGCGCGCACCATAAGCTTGTGCGAGACCACCTCAGCATCCGAGGGGGCTTCTTTTAGCGTCGCGAGAAATGATTGTGAAGCTTTCATGTATGGATATAATCAAATCGTTGATTTTAAAGGATTTGGGGCACGATCATGCTTGACCGTGAAGGATATAGAGCCAATGTTGGCATTGTCCTCCTCAATGGCCACAACGAGGTTTTCTGGGGAAAACGTGTTGGGCAGCATTCGTGGCAGTTTCCGCAGGGCGGAATTCAGCATGGCGAGAGTCCAGAAGAGGCCATGTATCGCGAATTGCATGAGGAGGTAGGCTTACTGCCTGAGCACGTCCAAATTATTGGGCGAACCCGGGATTGGCTTCGCTATGACGTCCCTGAAGAGTACTTGCGGCGACAACACCCTACCCGCGTTCATCGACCCGCCTATCGTGGTCAAAAGCAAATCTGGTTTCTATTGCGTTTAGTCGGGCTTGATAGCGATATTCATTTAAGGGCATCTGAGCACCCAGAATTTGATGCTTGGCGCTGGGTTCCATTCTGGATTGAGCTCAATTCTGTTATTGAATTCAAACGTGAGGTTTATCAGCTCGCTCTTTCTGAGTTGGCTCGATATCTGAGTCGGAGTAGCAAAATGCAAGAATTGGTCTGGGGATCTCCTCTTGAACTCATGCAATCTTTTTATCCCAAAGAAGGTTCTGTCAAAGACGCGAAAGAGGGTAAATACTCGAATGATTAAATCTTCTTCAAAAACTGGCTTAAGGATTCTGATTCCCCTTGCTTGTTTAATCCTGACTGCGTGCGGTGGCGACCCAATGGTGAGCGGCGTAGACCCTTTTGCCCCAACTGTCTTTAAAGAGGGGGTAACAACGATGCCTTTAAACCCTCCAAACCCGGATAAGCTTCAGTCTTTTTATGTTTCTCAAGAGACCGTTTTCAAGTTTTCAATTGATACGAGTGCCATCTTGATTGGAGCTGATGGTGTAACTCGGTATATCGTAGTGATGACTAATCCCAGCGGCCAACAACAAGCGCAATACGAAGGCATACGTTGTGATTCTTACCAGTGGCGACTTTACGGCACCTTTGAATCAGGGGCTTGGCGACCAAACCCATTAAGCGAGTGGAAAGACATCAAGCTCCATACCCCAAACCGCTATCAAGCAGCGCTAGCTCAGGGCGCTTTGTGTAGCTTTAATAGTCAAGAGACCCACCTGCCGGCAGTTTTGCGCGCTCTTAATCCAGAGAAATTTACTGGTGGGACACAGCCTTCAAACTCTAATGGAGTGATAGGCAACTAATGATTAATTGGCGCTTAAGCAGGTGCCAATACTTTCGCCTGACAGAAGGCGAGTCAAAATATCGTCTTCCTTGCCAGAGGCAATCACTGTAGAGGCTCCAGTTTGGGCTGCCACTTTCGCAGCCAATACTTTAGTCAACATTCCACCCTTACTCAGATGACTGCCTGCACCACCCGCCATTTTTTCTAAGGCTGGATCACCAGCCATACCTTGACTGACTAAATGGGCAGATACATCATGGCGTGGATCAGCAGTATATAAACCGCCCTGATCCGTCAGAATAATCAGAAGATCCGCCTCAATTAAATTACTTACTAATGCAGCTAAGTTATCGTTATCGCCGAATTTAATTTCATCGGTCACCACAGTATCGTTTTCATTAATGATGGGTATCACACCCAGCTTTAATAGCGTTTCGAGAGTCGCCTTGGCATTAGCATTACGCTCATCATTTGCCAGATCTGCGTTCGTTAATAGAATTTGCGCACTCCGTAAATTGAAATGTGCAAAACAGCTTTCGTATACCTGCACCAAACCCATTTGCCCAACCGCTGCTGCTGCTTGCAGCTGATGAATTTCCTGTGGTCTAGTAGCCCAACCCAAGCGCTGCATACCCTCAGCAATTGCGCCTGAGCTCACCATCAGTACTTGGTGCCCTGCTTTTAACAATGCAGCAATTTGCTCTGCCCACTTCGCAATCGCTGCCCGGTCTAGGCCCTCACCATTATTGGTGACGAGACTAGATCCAACTTTGACAACGACACGTTTTGATTGTCTGCTATGCATATTCGTGAATACTTTAATCTGGGTTCTTATCTTCGACTTGATAGCGTGGGTCCTCAGCACGCTCATCTTCCTCATCACGATTACGACGCACTGAATCTAAATAATCTTGCAAGGCATAACAAAGCTTATCGCAACCCAAGCCTGTCAATGCAGAGATTTCAAAAACAGGGCCTTGCCACTTAAACTTCTTTACAAAATTAGCGACCACTTTAGCCCGATCTTCCTCGGGAATCATATCAACCTTATTGAGCACCAACCAACGGGGTTTTTCAACCAAAGCCTCGTCGTACTTACGTAACTCGTTCACAATTGCCTTTGCATCTGCAACAGGATCGATATTTTCATCAAAGGGCGCAAGATCTACGAGATGCAATAAGACACCGGTACGCTGAAGGTGACGTAAGAAGCGATGGCCTAAGCCGGCACCTTCTGCGGCACCCTCGATCAGACCGGGAATATCGGCAATCACAAAGCTTCGCTCACTGCCCACACGCACCACACCCAAATTCGGGTGCAAGGTTGTAAATGGGTAATCTGCAATTTTGGGGCGCGCATTAGAAACGGCGGTAATCAGGGTTGATTTACCAGCGTTTGGCATACCCAACAAACCCACATCAGCCAGCACCTTGAGCTCGAGCTTCAGTTTGCGGCGTTCACCTGGCTTACCATTTGTTTTTTGTCGAGGAGCACGATTAGTACTGCTCTTAAAGTGAATATTACCCCAACCACCTACCCCGCCTTGAGCTAAGCACAAACGCTCCCCATGCGTAGTAAGGTCAGCAATTGGCTCACCTGTTTCGTAATCGGCAATGATTGTGCCAACCGGCATACGCAATTCAATATCATCGCCCGCACGACCATAACAATCAGCACCTCGCCCTGGCTCCCCATTTTTTGCCGTATGGGTTTTAGCGTAACGGTAATCAATTAAGGTATTGATGTTGCGATCGGCGATTGCCCAGACGCTTCCGCCTTTGCCGCCATCACCACCATCAGGGCCACCAAATTCAATGAATTTTTCACGGCGCATAGAAGCACTTCCAGCGCCACCCTGGCCTGCGATTACTTCGATACGTGCTTCGTCTATAAATTTCATGAATAAAAAAGGCCTCGCTTAGCGAGGCCTGTTCCTAAGAGTTAAATTCGGAATCAATCTGAATTAAAACGTGTCTCAGTCAGGCGCCTTATGAACGAGGCAAGACTGAAACTTGGGCCTTCTTCAAAGCACCCTTCACGCCAAACTCAACTTGTCCATCAATCAAGGCGAACAAAGTGTGATCTTTACCAATACCAACGTTAGCACCTGGATGAACACGTGTGCCACGTTGACGAATGATGATGCTGCCAGCATTAATATGCTCGCCGCCAAATACCTTAACGCCTAGACGTTTCGATTCTGAGTCACGGCCGTTTCGTGTCGAGCCGCCGCCTTTTTTCTGTGCCATATCTTTCTCCTACTATTCCCGCCTAATTAGGCTTTGATCGTGTTAATCAGAATCTCAGTGAAATTCTGACGATGGCCTTGGTGCTTTTGATAATGCTTGCGACGGCGCATCTTAAAGATTGTCACTTTATCGTGACGTCCCTGGGAGACGACAGTGGCCATCACAGCTGCACCATTAACCAATGGATCACCTAACTTCAGTGATGCGCCTTCGCCTACGGCGAGGACTTGGTCAAGAGTGATTTCGCTGCCGATTTCCGCTGGTATCTGTTCTATTTTCAATTTTTCGCCAGCAGCAACTTTATACTGTTTGCCACCGGTTTTTATGACCGCGTACATGGTTTGAAACCTCAATTTAAGCCTACATTTTGGGCTAATCCACCCTGGATTAGCCAAGCCCATTATTATATCTTGCATGACCACCTCTGTCAAAAACAATGAGCTAAACCAGATTCTGGAGCCTATTTCCTTAGATTTCAAGGCCTTAGACGATCTCATTCGGCTGCGTTTAGCCTCAAAAGTGGCCTTAATTGACCAAATTTCTACTTATATCATTCAGGCAGGTGGCAAGCGGGTCCGTCCTGCCCTACTGATGCTAGTTGCCAAGGCCCTATCCAAGGGCAAAGAAATGCCTCACGCTCTAGAGCTTGCTGCTGTAGTTGAATTCATTCATACGGCGACTTTGCTGCACGACGATGTGGTTGATGAATCCACGCTTCGGAGAGGGCGCGAAACCGCCAATGCTGCATTTGGCAATGCCGCCAGTGTTCTGGTGGGCGACTTCTTATACTCAAGAGCCTTTCAAATGATGGTCGGCCCTAATGACCTCAGAGTCATGGAGATTCTGTCAGACGCAACCAATACGATTGCCGAGGGCGAAGTTTTACAGCTGCTCAATATGAATGACCCTGAAGTCGACGAAGAAAGTTACCTCAGAGTCATTCGCTATAAAACTGCCAAATTATTTGAAGCATCTAGCGAACTAGGCGCAATCATTGCTGGAGCAGGTGAAGCCGAGAGAGAAGCCGCCGCTGCCTTTGGTCGCCATATTGGCACCGCCTTCCAACTCATGGATGACTTGCTAGACTACACAGCAGATGCCGAACAAATGGGAAAGCATGCTGGTGATGATTTACGCGAAGGTAAGCCAACTCTACCCCTCATTTATCTCCTCGAAAAAGGAAGTCATGAGGAACAGCTTTTAGTGCGGGCAGCGATCGAACAAAACCAAGATCTACCTCAAGATGTTTTTGCTCAAATTCTGAAAGCAGTTCAAGATTCTGGTGCGCTGGATTACACCCAGGCAGCCGCTCAGAAAGAGGCGGATTTAGCGAAAGAGTGCCTAGCCTCCTTTCCCAAAAATGAGGCTACTGATGCCTTGTTTGCTTTATGCCAATACTCACTTGCTAGACAATCCTAATTATTGCTAAAGTATTTCTAACGGAATGTAGCGCAGCCTGGTAGCGCACCTCGTTCGGGACGAGGGGGTCGGAGGTTCGAATCCTCTCATTCCGACCAGCGCTTGCCCTGTAAGATAATCATATTGATCTCTTTCATCGAGGAACACTATGGCGCAATGGCTCAGATTTACTCATCACAATAAACCGGGCTTCGGTCAACTATTAGGAGAACAGATCCAAGTTCACTCTGGAGACATGTTTGCCAATCCGCAGCCCACGGGGGAAAGGATTCCTCTTGCGGAGGTAGAAATTGATATCCCCTGCGCGCCCTCCAAGATGATTGCGATGGTAGATAACTTTTATGCCTTAGTTAGCAAGCTTGAGCATGCAATTCCCGCTGAACCTTTGTATTTTCTGAAGGGTAATAATTCCTTCCTAGCTAATGGCAAAGTGATTCGTACTCCAAAATCCTATTCCGGCAAAGTAGTCTACGAGGGAGAACTTGGTATTGTGATTGGCAAACACTGCTATGAAGCATCTGAGTCTGAGGCACAAAACTCCATCTTTGGTTACACCTGCATCAATGATGTCACTGCGATAGAGATTCTCAATCGTGATCCTGGTTATGCGCAGTGGACGCGTTCAAAGAGCTTTAACACCTTTGGTGTATTCGGCCCATACATTACCAGCGGTGTTGATCCCATGTCACTCCACATCAAAACCATTTTGAATGAGCAAGAGCGCCAAAACTACCCTGTTAGCGATATGATTTTTCCACCCGCAAAGCTTGTCAGTCTCATCTCACAGGATGTTCCACTTGAACCTGGCGACATTATTGCCTGCGGAACTTCAGTTGGCGTTGGCTCCATGAAACCAGGCAGTCAAGTGAGTATCGTGATCGATGGTGTTGGTCGACTCGACAATACATTTGAGTGAGCCTGACAACTCACTCAATACCGCCAATATCAATATCCTGATACGGATGGAAGCGATAGACTGCCTTTGGATGCCTGCACGTTCTCGTCAAGATACTTAGTCAAAGCAAAGACTGTATTCAAGCAAGGAGTTGGAGTCTCAGTAATCTTTCCTAATTCGATTACTGACCCTAACAAAGCATCCACCTCCAAACTGCGGCCTGCTTCTAAATCTTGCAGCATTGAGGTTTTGTGTTTACCCACTTTTTCTGCGCCAGCAATACGACGCTCAATATCGACACGAAAAGTGACGCCTAATTTCTCAGCAATCGTTTGCGCTTCCGCCATCATGCTCCGGGCTAGCTCCCTAGTCAGAGGGTACTGACAAATTCCTTCGAGAGTTCCATGTGTCAAAGCGCTAATGGGATTAAAGGTCATATTGCCCCAGAGCTTCAACCAAATTTCAGAACGAATATCCTCTAAGACGGGTGACTTAAATCCGGCAGCAACCATGACTTCAGACACAGCTTGAATTCGCTCTGTAACTTGACCATTGAGTTCACCAATCGGAAAGCGATTACCTTCAACGTGACGAATCACTCCAGGCGCCTGGGTAAAGGTCGCGGGGTAAACAACGCAGCCAATAATGTTTTCGGGGTTAATCGCTTTTTTAGCCTTACCACCCGCATCGACCGTCTCAACGGAATGATCCTGAAATGGTCCTGCCAGTTTTTGGAAGTACCACCAAGGAATGCCATTTTGCATTGGAATCAAAATGGTTTTGGGGCCCATAATGTTTGCTAAATCATCAACGATGGGTTCTACTTGATGAGCCTTCACCGCCAAAATCACGAGATCAGGATTTTTGACATCAGTAATTTTTTCTACTGCTTTGACTTGGGCTATTAGTGGCTCTGGCTGATCATCCATGATCAAAGCCAAGCCGCGCTCCTGGATGGCAGCTAAGGTTGCCCCGCGCGCCACAACAGTAACTTCATTTCCAGCTCGGGCTAGCATGACGGCTAAATATCCGCCGATAGCACCTCCTCCACCGAGGACGCAAATTTTCATGACTGACCTGCAAAATAATATTTAATTACAGTCATATTAGAGGAGATTATTTTGCAGGGCAACAAAAAAATAAATGTTTCTGAGATGTCTTTTGCGACAGTCTACAGCAGTCCAGTCTGACATAATCCAGACGTGCTTATTAACTCTAACATCCCAGAAGCTGACTTAGCCTATCAAAAATCGATTCTGGGCTCGGTTTCGAGAACCTTTGCCCTCACAATCCCATTACTGCCAGCGTCTTTGGAAAAAGTCGTCGGCAACGCCTACCTACTCTGTCGCATTGTCGATACGATCGAGGATGCATCTGACCTAGAGCCATCCACGAAACAAGCACTATCTCAACTATTTTTAGACAGTGTGGTGGGTAAAGTGACCCCCCAAGCGTTTGCAGAGCCCTGCTTGTCAGCCCTCAAAAACCATGCCAATCTGAGTGAGCTTGATCTGATTGAGCATATTCCTGCGGTCTTGAGAATTTTGCACACCTGCACTACCCAAGATCAAGAGGCCGTTACCAAATGTGTTTCTATTATGTCTTTAGGCATGTCTCGTTTTCACACTAGGCAATCGACAGCCGGATTAAGCGATTTAAAAGAATTTGAAGAGTACTGTTATGTCGTTGCGGGTGTTGTGGGGGAGTTACTCACTAATCTCTTTAGCAATCATTACGCTCACTTTGCTCAAAGTATGCGGGGCAATGAATCCTTGAGTATCGGTTTTGGGCAAGCTCTACAGATGACCAACATCTTGAAAGACTCTTTAGAAGATCGTGCCCGCGGAGTTTCTTGGAGGCCCTCCAAAATGAGTCAAAGTGATCTACTCATAATTGCCTACAACAAACTCTTAGAAGCCCGTAATTACATTTTGCTGATCCCAAAACAAGATGTGGGCATTCGCCGCTTTTGCTTTTTAGCCTTTGGATTAGCTGTCTTAACCCTAAATGCCATTGCCCGCAAAGACTCAGCCAAGGTCATTCCCGAGCAAAAGCTCACGCGTAGAGTAGTGTGGACAGTTTATGGCTTCACAAAACTGGCAGCGCAAAGCAACCTTCTGATTAAACTTTTTTTCTATCTCAGCAGTCAAGATCTCAGAAAGTTGCTGAAATAAAGAGTGCTTACAAAACGCCTTCGTGACATAACAGCCAAATTTTGATCGCGCGATAGAAACCAGGCGAGTCCTCTTTCATATAGCCACCAAGTCCTTGGGCACTCACCACCCGATGGCAAGGTGTAATGAGCGGAAAAGGATTGGCGCCACAAGCATTTCCAACCGCCCTTGGTCCACTTTTCATTTTGTTAGCAATCTCGCCATAGGTTGCAGTTTGGCCAAGTGGAATCTGTTGGGCATTACGCCATACCTTTTCTTGATGTGCTGTACCGATGGGCTTTAATGGGACATCAAACTCAAAGTGAGGATCGTTAAAGTAGGCTAGACACTGTCTTTGAACCTCCTTTGCCAACAAATTTCTCGGGGCAATCAGTTTTGATTGAATTGGCAGGTAATCGATCTTTGCCAGCATCAAGCTGCCATCAATCACCTCAGTCCAGATTCCGAGGCGGCCAAAAGGCGCCTGAATCACGCAGTAATGTGAAGCTTCTGTGTCGGCAGTGGACTTAGGGGTAGCCATTCAGAATATTCTGACATAGGTTTACGAAAGCTGCAGTAGTCGAAGGCTTCGAGTTGATAGCTCTATAGCTACTACTTTGCTATATTGATTGCCATGACATTAAAAGATGGATTCAATGGATAATTTTTTTCACGACTGGCCTTTTTATGCTCAAGTCGCTCTAGTAATATTCTTGCTTGCTCTATCGGGATTTTTCTCGATGGCTGAGACCAGCATGATCTCTGCCAATCGCCACCGCTTGCGAGCCATGGCCAAATCCGGCAATACCGGAGCAGCTCTAGCAGAAAAACTCCTCAAGAGAATTGATTCCCTACTTTCAGTCCTGTTGATTTCGAATAACTTAATTAATACGGTTTTATCGATCTTGGTAACAGGGATCGCCTTGCACTTCTTTGGCGACACTGGTTATGTTCTCTCAATTGCGACCCTGGTAGCAGCATTTTTGATCATTGTTTTTAGTGAAATCACCCCCAAAGTGATTGGTGCAGCGTTTCCAGAGCGGATTTCTTCCAGCGTCGGCTGGCTCATCCTCCCATTAATCTTTGCTCTCAAGCCCTTGCTTTGGTTTATTAATTATTTTGTATCCAGCTTAATGAGTCTATTTAGGCTGCAAGCCTCTAATGAACATAAAGCACTGAGCAAAGAAGAGCTGCGTAGTTTGGTTTTGGAATCCAGTCGCTTCTCTTCTAATCATCACCGCAATATTTTGCTCAATCTTTTTAATCTCGAAAATATTTTGGTCGATGATGTCATGACACCGAGATCCAAAATTGAAATGCTAGACATCTCGAGACCTATTCGGGATGTGATTGAGGACCTAGAAACCTGCTATCACAATAAATTACCTGTATGCGATGGTGACTCAGAAAAAATTATTGGTATTTTGTCTGTAAAAAAAGCGCTCAGTCTGCTGGGTCATCAAGAGCTTAAGCATGAAGACTTTAGGGCTTTATTGAATGAGCCCTATTTCATTCCTAGCGGAACACCAGTTTTACAACAAATGCAATTTTTTCAAGATAATCAGCAGCGCCTTAGCTTGGTAGTGAATGAATATGGGGAGGTCTTAGGCCTTGTTACTTTTGAAGATATTGTTGAAGAGCTCATTGGCGAATTCACCACTTCATTCTCCAATCTTTCTAATGAGGCTCGCTGGCTTCAAGACGGCACTTATCTGGCTAGTGGCGGCGCCTCTTTGAGAGATCTCAATAGACTCCTTAATTTGGAACTGCCCCTTGATGGACCAAGAACGCTCAACGGACTCATCCTAGAAAAGCTGGAAGCTATTCCAGACCATGATGTCAGCATTCGAATTGCGGGCATCGTCATGGAAATTGTCCAGTTTGATGATCAGGGAATTAAAACTGTCAAACTCCATCAACCCCATCATCCCATCGGTGGGGCTTGAGTCAGCTTGAAGACGACAGCCTCATTATCCGAGCCTGGCATGAGATTACAGTTAATGCGCTGCAATCTAGGGCTACGGATATTCATATTGAAGCTGGCCTTCAAGAGACAGTAGTTCGTCTCAGAATAGATGGCGCACTACAACTTTTAGCGCGCTATCCAAACTTGCTGCATGAACGCTTAATCACGCGCATCAAAATATTAGCGCGTCTTGATATTGCTGAAAAGCGTCTTCCTCAAGATGGCCGACTATGCATCGGTAGTGACTTTAGTAAACCCGATATTGATTGTCGTGTCTCAACCATGCCTACTCTATATGGAGAAAAAGCAGTAGTACGAATTCTTCCAAGTCTAATCGGCGACCTTGCATTGGAGCGTGTGGGTTTGATACCAGAGCAACTCAGTATTTTTCGCTCAGCAATTCAGCAGCCTCATGGTTTGATATTAGTTACTGGGCCAACTGGGTCTGGAAAAACCCGCACACTGTATAGCTGCCTAAGAGAGCTGAATCAGCCCGAGAAAAATCTATGCTCTATTGAAGACCCTATTGAGATTCGTCTACCTGGAGTTAATCAAGTTGCATTCCACGAAAAAGCAGGTCTGGATTTTGCAACGATTATTCGAGCACTTTTACGTCAAGATCCCGATGTACTCATGATTGGCGAAATCAGAGACTCCGCTTCTGCTCGAGTAGTTATTGAAGCAGCCCAAACGGGGCATCTTGTTCTCAGCACGCTCCATACTCGTAATGCACGGGGCGCTATCGCCCGGCTTAAAACTTTAGGAATAGAACGGGAGCATATCGAATCATGTCTTCATTGCGTTAGCTCCCAGCGCCTAGTCAGAACCTACTGTCAGACCTGCAAAGGGGTAGCTCTTGATTCGGCTTGCTCAACATGCAAAGGTTCTGGCTACTTCGGCAGAATTGGCATTCATGAAGTATTGAATCGTCGCATGATTTTTGATCAGAATGAACCGTCAATTGATCTGCATTTAGCGGGTATGCGCTATGTTCGTCAAGGTCTGATTAATCCAGATATGCTTACCCATGAAATTGGGTCAGCTTGCCTGTGATGCGCTCTATGCTCCGCCGTCATTTAGGAATCAAAGGCCAACTGCAGTTTGCAGAGCAACTGCTGAGCCTTCTAGAATCTGGCCTACCACTGCTGAATGCGATTGAACTGCTACAACAAGTAAACGGGTCTGACTATAACCACTTTCTGCCTAAGCTATATACCAAACTGAAGCAAGGCAATAGCCTTACTCAGAGCTTATTACTTCAAGGGGGACTATTCTCACCAGAATTTATTAATTTGATTCGGGTCAGTGAACGCACTGGCGATCTTGAATTAGCTTTAAGAACGATTACCCGCCAACTGAGTGCAAAAATCGAACTCAACAACCAGATTCGGCAAGCGCTAACCTATCCCATCATCACTTTATTGAGCTCTATTTTTTTACTTCTGCTAATGATGATTTGGGTAATTCCTGTTTTCAAGGAGGTGTTTGCTAATTTTCGGGCGGAGCTACCACCGGCTACTGCGATGTTGATTGCGGCTTCGGATTTAATCCAGGAATTCTTTCTACTAATCCTTCTACTAGGCCTTTGTGGAGTTGGCATCTTTATATTTTTTTGGGTTCGATCAATCCGACTACAGAAATTATGTGATCTAGCCAGCTTTCAGATACCCCTTTTTGGTAATCTACTGCGCTTAGCAACGCTGAGTAATTGGTGTCGCACCCTGGGTCATCTCCTGCATTCTGGATTAGCATTACCTGATGCCATTCGTATCACGGCCCAATCGTCTAATCATTGGTTGAGTCACGATCTCAGCGCTGAATTATTTAAACATCTAACCCGTGGCTGGCCATTGCGAGAATCCCTCAATAGATCTGATCCACATCACTATTTATTTGATCAGGAAACACTGCAGCTGTTATCGATTGGGGCAGAAAGCGCTTCCTTAGCCAAGATGCTCAATAAACGTGCAGAAGTTTTGCAAACTCGCCTGAGCAGTCAACTCAATACACTTGGTCAAACCATAGAGCCCTTGCTAATGATTGGCATTGGCCTCATTATTGGGGCCTTAGTGGTCATTCTGTATCTGCCAATATTTAACTTGGGACAAGTCGTCTGATGCAATCACCCAATCTCATTATCTTGGTTCAAATGACACTCGTTCTAGCGCTCATTTATTTAGCCTACATCGACCTCACTAGCTTTCGACTTCCTAATGCCCTGACAATTCCATTGATTTTTTTGGGGCTAATGTTTAATTTTCTAACGCCACTGCGCTTTACCAATTCTACGAATGCCCTCCTCGGATGCGTCTTGGGATATGGTTTTGTATGGTTGATGAACTTCATTTATCGCTCCCTGAAAAAACAGAGCGGGATTGGCATGGGGGACGCCAAGCTCCTAGCTGCCTTGGGTGCTTGGCTCGGTGCCGATGCCTTACCAGAGATCCTGCTAATTGCCTCTTTGAGCGGTCTAGTCGGAGGGCTCCTATGGCTCAAGTGGCAGAAATCTCAGATCAATCATCCTTTTCCTTTTGGGCCCTTTTTGGCCTTTGCTGGCATCATAGAACTCTTATGGCCCCAGGCAATTCAAACCTCTCTACTCATTCAGTGAATTTAAGCACCCTCAAGGGGGCCGCAATATTAGTCGGCCTTACTGGAGGCATTGGATCAGGAAAATCTGCCATTGCAGAGAGGCTAGCAAGTTATGGGGCTGCCATCATCGACTCGGATGTCATTGCACACCAAGTGACCAGCACCGGCGGGCCTGCAATTGAGCCTATTCGGGAGCAGTTTGGTGCTCAATTTATTCAGCCCGATGGCGCTTTAGACAGGAAAAAAATGCGGGTTTTAGTCTTCGCAGACCCACAGTCTAGAAAGGCCCTAGAAGCGATTACCCACCCCCTGATTCGAACTAAAGCAATTGAAGAGGCTAGCCTAGCCATCCAAAATCGGGCGCCGTATATCGTTTTTGTTGTTCCCCTGCTCTTAGAGTCTTCTGAGTGGTTTGAGCATATTGACCATATCGTGGTGGTAGATTGCCCTGAAGTGCTTCAGATCAAGCGGGTCATGGAGCGAAATGGCCTCACCAAAGCAGAGGTCGAAAGCATCCTCCAGGCTCAGGCAAGTCGGGCTGAGCGCTTGGCGCAAGCTGATACGGTCATCGAAAACATGGGTAGCCTAGAAGACCTTGAGCCTCAAGTCCAACTTTTGCATCAAAAAATCCTACAGATTCGTAAGCGCTAGCCCAGTTCGTCATAGAATATGGTCTTGTGATTGTCTACGAATACCCCTTCAACGAATTAGTCCGGAGCATGCTTCGGCTAGAGTATTTGTTCGCCCGTTTTAACCATTTTTTACGATCAGATGATCCCGAACTTCATCACAACGCTATCTCCATTTTGTTTGACTTAGGTGATATCGGCGCCCGTGGAGATATTAAGTCTCTTTTATTAAAAGAATTTGAGCGTCAAAAATATTCACTCAATGGCTTGAAGTCCTCGCAAAAAGTAGATCAAGAAGCTCTTGTACAAACGATTACTGAAATTGATGCTGCTGCATCCAAAATTAATCGTTCACTGGGCAAGCCAAATGCGATCATTACAGAAAGCGAATGGCTTAATGCAATTCGTACTCGCCTAAATATTCCAGGTGGCACCAGCCCGATTGATTTACCAAGCTACCATGCTTGGAAAAATAGTCCTGTCGATGAACGACGCGCTTTACTAGAAAATTACATTACTCCTTTATTGCCTTGGTATGAAGCGGGACAATTATTCTTGCGTCTACTGCGTCAGTCTGGAGAAGCGAAAGATGTGATTGGTCATAACGGCTCCTTTCAGCAAGCACCTTCGGGCAAGGTCTATCAATTGATGAGAATTGCCCTTGAGGACGACAGCCTTTATTCAGAGATCAGTGCAAATAAATATTTGTTATCGATTCGTTTTCTGAAAGCTGATCGAGATAAAAAAGCGCAACTCATGAACAATGATGTGCCCTTTAGGCTGACACTCTGTCAGTTCTAACTCAGACTCAATTTCAGTTTTTCTAGCATCGGCCAAGCGGCCGGCAATAAAGGCTCAACACTGGGTTTCTCGGCGAGCAGATCTTGCCAAGAAAGTTGCTGCCCCTCGCAGCCTATTGGCTCACCCTGCCAACTCCGAATGATATTGACGTGAAGTCTGACATAAGCATGTGGATAATCATATTCAAGGATCATGAATTCTTCGCAAGAATCAATATGAATTCCAAGCTCTTCCTGAAGCTCTCGTCTGAGAGCTTCAAACACAGTTTCACCAGCCTCTATTTTTCCGCCCGGAACCTCCCAATAGCCAGCATAAGGCTTGCCTTCTGGACGTTGGCCTAATAGATATTTACCAACCTGATTAAGCAAGATTCCGGCAGCAACCTCAGTTACTGGACGATTGATTTCAGTCATTCATTGAATACTTATGCGTGCGAACCAGCCCAGTGTTTCGCAAATTGCCACGCAACACGACCGGAGCGTGAGCCCCGCTCTAGGGCCCAGACCAGGGCTTCAGCACGGGCTGCTTCAATTTGCTGAGCATTAAGTCCAAAATGTTGGAGCCAATGTGCCACGATGGCGAGATATTCATCTTGCTTTGGCGGATAAAAAGAGAGCCACAAACCAAAACGTTCTGAAAGAGAGATTTTTTCTTCAACCACTTCACCTGGATGAAGTTCACCATCATCAGTGTGCGTGTAACTTTCATTGTCTTTCATGTACTCAGGCAGTAAATGGCGACGATTAGAGGTAGCGTATATCAAAATGTTATCGACCTGGGCAGATACCGATCCGTCGAGGGCGGATTTCATGGCCTTATATCCTGACTCACCATCTTCGAAAGAAAGATCATCACAAAAAATGATGAAACGCTCAGGGCGATCTGCTAAGAGATCCGTAATATCGGCCAAGTCTGCTAAATGCTCTTTTTCGACTTCGACTAAGCGCAAGCCTTGCGCAGCAAACTCATGCAAACTTGCCTTAATCAATGAGGATTTGCCGGTACCTCGCGCGCCTGTCAACAAAATATTATTGGCTGGCTTTTTTTGGATAAAGTTTTTAGTGTTGTCGCGAATAGCATCACGTTGGCGATCAATATTCTGAAGATCTTCGAAAGTGATATCTGAGACATGCTTGACTGGCTGTAAAAAACCAATACTTCCAAAAATACTATCCCTCCGACGCCATCTAAACGCAGTAGTCGATTTCCATTGCTCATCAGAAAGTGGCTTCGGTAAAAAAGTTTCTAAATGGCTCAGTAGCCTATCAAGTTTATCGTTCATATCAGCTTATGAGCGGTAGTCCGCATTAATTGAGACGTAGTCATGAGATAGATCGCATGTCCACATCGTTTGCGCAGCGGAACCACGCCCAAGATCAATCTTGACCGTGATCTCTGGTGCCTTCATGATCCTTTGTCCATCAGCCTCTTGGTAATGAGGATTTCGTCCACCATCCTTTGCAACCCAAACATCGCCAAGCCACATCTGCACTCGGCCAACATCTAAGTCGGTAATGCCGGCATAGCCAATTGCTGCCAAGATTCGACCTAAATTGGGGTCACTGGCAAAAAAAGCTGTCTTCACCAAAGGAGAGTGGGCAACAGCCTCAGCTACCATCTTGCATTCTTCCTCAGTTTTGCCACCCAATACTTCAATCGTTATAAACTTAGTGGCGCCCTCACCATCGCGCACAATCATTTGCGCCAATTGCCTAGCTAAGGTGATTAGCCCATCCCTTAGCAAGCCGTAATTAGGGTCTTGTGCCGAAGCAATCTGAATCCCCGACTGCCCTGTTGCCATAATGATGAATGAATCATTAGTTGAAGTATCACCATCAATCGTAATGGCATTAAACGAAAGATCGGCTACTTCTTTAGTCAGCGTGGTCAACAAGCCTGGAGCAAATCCAGCATCAGTCGCAATAAATCCCAGCATCGTTGCCATATTAGGATGAATCATGCCGGCACCCTTGCAAATACCGGTAAGCGTAGCGCTTCCAGCAGATGTTGTTACGGTAAGGGAGGCGGCCTTAGGCTGAGTATCCGTAGTCATGATGGCTTCTGCGGCATCAAACCAGTGATCCTCACCTAAGTTAGAAATTGCCTTAGGCAAGGCGGTGATGATTTTTTCAATCGGCAGAGGCTCCAAAATGACACCTGTCGAAAAAGGCAGAATTTGTTCGGGCTTTAATTGCAAGTCTTTTGCTAAAGCGACGCAAGTTTCCTGAGCATGCTTCATACCGCTCTCACCAGTACCCGCATTGGCATTGCCCGTGTTCACTACCAAGGCACGAATATCTCCAGCACCTCCATGACGAGCCAGATGCTCTCGACAAATTTGTACAGGTGCTGCACAGAAGCGGTTCAAGGTAAACACCCCTGCAACCTGAGAGCCAGGCGTCAAGGTCATGACAAGCAAATCTTTACGATTTGCCCTCTTGATGCCTGCTTCTGCAATGCCCATCTGAAAGCCTTTGACTGGCTGCAGTTCACTTCTGAGAGGTAGCGGTAGGTTTACGGTCATAGTTTGATTATTGTAGATGAGGCTTAAAAAGGAAGCGCGCCACTCAAGGCGCGCTCGTTCACTCTAAACAGAATGTTTTTAGACTTTAATCGGTAACTCCCGAATGCGCTTACCAGTTGCCGCCGCAATCGCATTGACCAAAGCTGGTGCAACCAGGGGTACCCCAACCTCGCCAAGACCACCCGGCGTTTCCTGGCTTGGGACCAGATAGACCTCAACGATCGGGGCTTGGTTGATTCGGATGCTTGGGTAGTTATTAAAGTTACTCTGCTGAACTCGGCCTTGCTCGATGGTGATTTCATCATAGAGAGCGGCGCCCAATCCATACAAAATACCCCCTGTGAGCTGAGCTCTCGCCTGATCAGGATGAATGGCAATTCCACAATCAGAGACAAAGGTAATTTTTTTCACTGAAGTACTTGCAGCATAGGGATCTAATTCAACTACACAAGCAGAATAAGTTCCATAGCACTCCATCTGGGCTACACCAAAACGCTTGCTACCGACTTGATAGTCCGATTTTTGTGCAGCTAATTTCAAGACTGCGGCAGCCCTAGGTTGCTTTGATAAAGCGCTCAGTCTAAATGCTACTGGGTCCTTGCCAGCTGCTTTAGCGGCTTCATCCATAAAACTCTCAACAGCGAAGGCATTAAGAGTATTGCTCACAGAGCGCCAGTAACCCACCCGAATTCCAGATTCTTCAATCACATTACGAACTTCTAAGTTCGGAATGTCGTAAGTCAGATTTGCGGAACCCTCCACCATGAAAGGATCGTTACCATCTTTTACAAAGGCTGGAAATGCTCTGGCAGTTACTGATTGAGAAACCATTTTGGTTTTCAAGGCTGAAATCTTGCCATCTGCACTTAAAGCTGCATCCATTTGATGAACGCTCATTGGGCGGTAAAAATCATGTGTAATGTCGTCTTCTTTGGTCCAAAGCATCTTCACCGGCATACCCGATACTTTGGCGATCTCAGCAGCTTGACGAATAAAATCTAGCTCGAGCTTGCGCCCGAAACCACCGCCCAGGAAAGTAGTCTCTACCGTGACATCCTCAGGCTTCAGGCCGGCTGCGACAGCCGCTACTGCTTGAGCGCCTTGTTGAAACTGAATCGGGCCAATAATTCTGCACTTACCATCAGCAACCACTGCAGAACAATTCACAGGCTCCATGGTGGAGTGCGCCAGGTAAGGCATGAAGTATTGGGCGCTCAGCTGCTTGCCGTTGACTAGTGCAGTATTGGCATCGCCTTTTGCCTGAATGACAGCCCCAGGCTTTGTCAGTCCCGACTCTAGCTGTTTGCGCATCCCAGCATTACTGATGGAAGCACCTGTGCCCTCGTTCCAGGTGATCTTTAAAGCATCCCTACCTTTGCGAGCAGCATAGAAGTTTTTAGCTAACACTGCCACACCATCAGAGATTTGGACTACCTTAATTACTCCCGAGACTTTCATGGCTTCGGCACTATCTACACTAGTTGGAGTGCCTCCAATCACCGGACACTGAGCAAGTGACGCAATTGCCATCCCTGGAATCTTCACGTCAATACCGAAGACAGCGGTACCAGATACTTTGGCAGGGGTATCTAAGCGGCGCATACTCTCTTTACCAATCACCATAAAGTTTGCTGGCGACTTGAGTGCTGGTTTCTCAGGAAGGGGCAATGTTGCTGCTTCAGCTGCCAGCGCTCCATAAGTGGCTGATTTTCCGCCAGCGTGAGTTACTTTACCGTTCATTGCCTTACATTCAGATGCGGGGACACTCCAACGATTCGCGGCAGCTTGTGCTAATACACTTCGAGTTGCGGCACCAGCTATGCGCAATTTATCAAAGGCCTCGCGAACAGATGAAGATCCACCGGTAATTTGGCCACCCAAGAGGGCATTGATATAGACCGGCGCGACTCCAGCAATTTGTACCTTGACCATTGATAAAGGAATATTTAATTCTTCAGCAAGCAAGGCGGGCATGGAGGTATACACGTCTTGACCCATTTCCGAGCGAGCACAAATGAGTGTGATCTGATTATCAGGCGTTATTTGTACCCAAGCATTAACTACGGTAGGACTTGCGGGATTGGTTGCGGCATCGCTTGTCAGAGGCAAGTACATGCCCAATACAAAGGCGCCTGTTGTAGCAGCACTCTGCTGAATAAATTGACGACGTGAAGGGTTTTTTACCGAATTCGTTTTCATATTTTTTCCTTAAGCCAATTTATCAGCAGCACGTTTAACTGCTTTTTCAATTCGAGCATAAGTACCGCAACGACAAATATTGCCACTGAGGGCATTTTTGATATCACCAGAACTGGGGTGTTTATTTCGAGTCAGTAAATCTGCAGCCGACATCATTTGTCCTGTTTGGCAATATCCACACTGGGGTACATCAAACTCAACCCATGCCTCATGTAAGGCGCTGCCCATTTTGGGCGCAAGGCCTTCTAGAGTGGTGATATTTTTTCCAGCTGCCGCAGAAACAGGCATAGAACAAGAGCGAATCGCGCTGCCATCCAAATGCACCGTACAAGCCCCACATAAAGCTGCACCACAGCCAAATTTGGGGCTAGTCACATCCAAATGATCTCTTAAGACCCACAAAATTGGAGTTTCAGGATCACCCTCAAAATTGACTGATTTGCCGTTGAGATTAAAAGTAGTGCCCATTGTTATTCCTCGATGAATATTGAATTTATATTACAAATAGCATTGTTATCAGATCAAATCATGCCATAGTTGCCAAAGGACTCGACTAGGGATTTCACCAAGAAAAAAGCCCAGACTCAGTCTAGGCTTTCAATATGACAAAAATTCATTGGGGCTTAACTTAACGCACCGTGACAATTCTTATATTTTTTCCCACTACCGCAACTACAGGGATCATTGCGGCCAATCTTGGGTCCAGTTCGAATGGGGGCAGGAATGATTTCAATTGCAGCGCCCCGATCACCAGTAGAGCCAGCCACCTCCAAATCGGGATCAGCATGCTGATACTGTAAATCTGAAAGCTTAGCCAAATCATCATTCATGGATTCAGAAGCTTTATCTAACTCGCTAGCGCTTCGTATTTCCACCGTCATAATATTTTTGACGACGTCACTCTTAATCACGTTAAGCAACTCGCCATAGAGCTCAAAGGCTTCGCGACGATATTCTTGTTTAGGATCTTTTTGAGCGTATCCGCGAAGATTAATGCCTTGGCGCAAATGATCTAATGCAGCCAAATGTTCACGCCAGTGGGTATCTAAACTGTAGAGCAGAACTGAGCGCTCAAAACCCGCAAAAGAAGGGCGGCCAGATAGGGCAACCTTAGCGTCGTAGGCTTCTTGAGCAGCTTGTAGCACCCGCTCAACAATTTCTTCCTCTTCGACTGTATCGGCCGCTTCAACCCATTTTTGTAAATCGAGACTTAAACCCCATTCACTTGCTAAAACATTCTCAAGGGCAGGCAAATCCCACTGCTCTTCCATCGATTGAGGTGGAACATAGGTGGCACAGATCTCACGAACCACATCTTCACGTAAATTGGCAATGAGCTCACCAATATCACCACTCTCAAGTACTTCATTGCGCAGACGGTAAGTTTCTTTACGCTGATCATTTGCCACATCATCATATTCAAGCAATTGCTTGCGAATATCAAAGTTACGACCCTCTACCTTACGCTGAGCAGATTCAATCGAACGCGTGACCATGCCAGCCTCAATCGGTTCGCCATCAGGCATCTTGAGGCGCTCCATCACTGCACGAAGACGGTCACCTGCAAAAATACGGAGCAATGGATCATCTAAAGATAGATAAAAACGGGATGAACCTGGATCACCCTGACGTCCTGAACGTCCACGCAGTTGATTATCAATGCGGCGACTTTCATGACGCTCTGTACCAATGATATGCAAGCCACCGGCATTCAGGACTAAGTCGTGCAGACTTTGCCACTCGTCTTGGAGCTTCTGAATCTTGCTCGCTTTTTCTTGGGCAGATAGTGAGGTGTCTTCATTGATGAGAGCAGATTGTTTCTCGACATTGCCACCCAAGACGATGTCGGTACCTCGACCAGCCATATTGGTCGCAATCGTAATCATCTTTGGCCTACCAGCTTGCGCAATAATTTCAGCCTCTCGAGCGTGTTGCTTCGCATTCAAGACTTGATGCGGTAACTTCTTCTGAGTCAGCAATTGCGCAATGAGTTCAGAGTTCTCAATTGAGGTAGTACCAACTAATACCGGCTGTTGACGCTCATAGCAATCCAGAATATCTTTCACCACGGCATCGTAGCGCTCGCGTGAAGATTTAAAGATCTGATCTTGACGATCTTTACGTTGACTAATCCGATTGGGCGGAATCACAACGGTTTCCAAGTTGTAGATTTCTTTGAACTCGTAGGCTTCAGTGTCAGCAGTTCCTGTCATACCTGCTAACTTGCCGTACATTCGGAAATAATTTTGGAAAGTAATGGTAGCTAGAGTTTGATTCTCATTCTGAATCTGAACGCCTTCTTTAGCCTCAACTGCTTGATGCAAGCCCTCACCCCAACGTCGACCCTGCATGAGTCGGCCCGTAAATTCATCAACGATGATGACTTCATTATTTTGGACAACGTACTGTTGATCTCGATGATAAAGAGAGTGCGCCCGTAATGCCGCATAGACGTGATGCATCAAGCTAATATTTTGTGGTGCATATAAGGAGTCACCGTCTGTGAGCGCTCCTAGCTCGACCAAGATAACTTCAGCTTTATCGTGACCCTGCTCAGTGAGATATACCTGATGCGACTTTTCATCAACCCAGTAATCGCCGGGTACTTCCACACCAGTACCGTCTGCCTTTTCTTCGCCAATCTGGCGCTCTAAGCGGGCTGGCAGGGCATTGATCTTGATATATAAATCAGTATGGTCTTCCGCCTGCCCAGAAATGATCAAAGGCGTTCTCGCCTCATCAATTAAGATCGAATCGACTTCGTCCACGATCGCATAAGCTAAGCCACGCTGTACCTTTTGGTCCAAGTCTTGAACCATGTTATCGCGCAGATAGTCAAAGCCAAACTCATTATTAGTGCCGTAGGTAATGTCGGATGCATACGCTTTTTTCTTAGACTCATGATCCATCTGAGATAAGTTCACGCCAACTGTCATACCCAGGAAGCTATAAAGCTTCGACATCCACTCAGCATCACGTTGTGCTAAGTAATCATTCACGGTCACGACATGTACGCCCTTACCCGTTAATGCATTGAGATAGACTGGCAGAGTTGCAGTAAGAGTCTTACCCTCACCAGTTCCCATCTCCGCGATCTTGCCTTGATGTAAAGCAAGACCACCCATCAATTGAGAATCAAAGTGACGCATTTTCATAATGCGTGCGCTGGCTTCGCGAACGACTGCAAAAGCCTCAGCTGCGATATCGTCAATTGACTCGCCAGCACTTAAGCGCGCTTTGAATTCAGCAGTTTTAGCCTGAAGTGCAGCATCATCCAAAGACTGCATCGCTGGCTCGAATGCACCAACCTTAGCAACGACTTTGCGATACTGCTTTAAGAGGCGGTCGTTACGACTGCCGACCAGGGTTTTAAGAAGACCGATTACCATGGGATATTGAAGAAAATTAAGCTCTTGAGTTTATCACCCGAATACACTGATTTCATGAACCAGCCCCCTAAATCCCACTTGAAGAAGCAGGCTCTTGAGTGGCAGGACTATCTAAAAGACTCCCACGGTCTTGGAGGGATCCTGGCCAAAACCGAAGATATAGTCAAACTCAAATCGGCATTGGGGCAGTGCTTAGCCGAAGCAGATTTATCTAATTTAAGCTCAAAAATCGAGGCTGGCTGGCGCTCTGGGGGTCAAAATGAACTTTTTTTACTAGTTGGTAGTGCGAGTATTGCTAGTCGTTTGCAGCAGATTTTACCGAGCCTAATCAATGGCTTAGCCAAAAGAGGTTACCCCTGTACCAGTATCAAAGTCCGGCTGAAACCTGCCACAAGCGGCTGGGAGGTGAAACCTCGGGAAGCTCAACCAGCTCGTGCTCGAGGCTTTAATCCAGTCGCCAGGGCATCTTGGCAGAATCTATTGGAAAAATTGCCTCTGGATTCAGAGTTGCGTAAGGCGGTTGAGCGCTTACTGAGCGGAAAATAATTCCGCCAGATCAGAAAAAGAGGGGCTGATTTTCTTGGGAATAGGCTGCAGGAGCGTTATTTTCTGCAAAAGAGCGAATTTCGTAGGCGCTCGGATCCTCCAGCAATTTTCGCAAGAGCGCGTTATTGAGCGCATGGCCCGATTTCTGAGCGAGATAAGCTCCCACAATTGGGTGACCAATTAAGTAGAGATCACCAATTGCATCCAAAATCTTATGGCGCACGAACTCATCGTCGTAGCGTAATTCTTCATTATTTAAGATGCGATGCTCATCCAAAACAATCGCATTATCTAAGCTGCCGCCACGCGCTAAGCCCATCTCTCTTAAAGCTTCCACTTCGTGGGCAAATCCAAAAGTTCGTGCACGCCCTATTTCACTCCGATAGGCATGCTCAGCAAAATCAACTACAAATCGCTGACCTGTTTTATCAACTGCAGGATGCTTAAAGTCGATTGTGAAATCCAACTTAAAACCAAAGAAAGGCTCAAGGCGTGCCAGTTTGTCACCCTCCCGAACTTCAATGTTTTTTTTGATCACCAAGAACTGCCGGGGTGCTTCTTGCTCAGCAATACCGGCAGACTCAATCAAAAATAAAAAAGAGGCGGCGCTGCCATCCATGATGGGCACTTCTTCACCATCAATTTCAATCAATAAATTATCTAATCCCAAACCAGCGCATGCAGAAAGTAAATGCTCAACCGTGGAAACTTTGACGCCATCCTTTTGAATAACTGAAGCAAGCCTGGTATCACATACTGCCAGAGCAGTTGCTGGCACAAGCGCTTGCCCTGGAGTGTCGATACGAACAAACTGAATACCCGTATTCACCGGCGCAGGCTTGATGGTCAGGGTTGCTTTACGCCCCGAGTGCAAACCAATTCCAACGGTTTTTACTGGGGAGGCAATCGTACGCTGCTTCAACATTATTTGATTGAGATTAGATTTGAATTACAGCTGTTTCAAGACAGAGGCAGCATCACTCACTACAAACTTACCTGGAGCCTCTAGGTCTAATGTTTTGACTACGCCATTGTCCACAATCATGGCATAACGTTGAGAACGCACCCCCAAACCACGTGAGATTAAATCAAATTCCATACCTAACTTTTTGGTGAACTCAGCACTACCATCACCAAACATACGAATTTTTTTACCTACTTTTAGATCGCGGCCCCAAGCACCCATCACAAATGGATCATTGACCGAAACACACCAAATTTCATCAACCCCCTTGGCCTTGAGAGCATCGTAGTGCTCCAAATATCCTGGTACATGTTGAGCGGAACAGGTGGGAGTAAATGCGCCTGGTAAGGCAAAGATCACAATCTTCTTGCCAGCGGTAAGCTTTTCAACTTCGAAAGCATTTGGACCCAAAGCACAGCCTTCGGTAGCCTCTTCAATGAACTCATAGAGAGTGGCGTTTGGTAATTTTTGTCCGACTGCAATCATGAGATCTCCAAATCAATAGAAGTAGTGGTAAATGAGTATGCCAGCGCTAGCGCGGGATTCGTCGTCCGGAGGGGCGCCGCGCTGGCATTGCGCACTATCTATTGTATTGAGCAGTCAATTAGTCTGCTTGTTTACGTAAAAAGGCTGGAATCTCATAGTAATCCGTGCCTTTATCCAACATGGTTTTTGCTTGAGGTGAGCTATCAGCACCCAAAGTCGGTGCTGGAGCAGTCTCACGCGAGTTTCTGAAAACCCGTGGCAGATCGTATTGACTGTAATCAACCCCTGCAGAAGCAGGCTGAATTGCAGGCGCAGACCCGGTCATTGGCATCGAAGCTGAGACATTCATAGCGGAATCTAAACCCACCTTACTCATTGCCGCAGAAGGACTGGCAGGAGCAAAACTATTTAAATCGGCCATAGTTGGCATAGCATCATGCGTACCCGTAGCTTGTCTCCAAACTACTTCAGGCTGGCTATTTTGACGTGCTAGGGGATTATTCAAACCAGTCGCAACGACCGTTACACGCAGTGCATCACCTAAGCTATCGTCGTATACCGTACCAAAAATCACAGTAGCATCATCTGCGGCATAGCCACGAATCGCAGCCATCACTTCGCGTGTCTCTGACAACTTCAATGAACGGCTAGCAGTAATATTGACTAGGACGCCGCGGGCACCGGATAAATCAACACCCTCAAGTAATGGTGAAGCAACTGCCGCTTCAGCGGCCAAACGTGCACGATCCATTCCAGAAACAGTTGCAGTTCCCATCATGGCCTTGCCTTGCTCACCCATCACGGTCTTGACGTCCTCAAAGTCAACGTTAATTAAACCTTGAACATTGATGATCTCGGCAATACCAGATACCGCGTTATGCAATACATCGTCCGCACAAGCAAAAGCTTTATCAAACTCTGCATCTTCACCCATCACTTCAAATAGCTTTTCATTCAGAACCACAATGAGTGAGTCCACATGATTCTCTAGTTCGCTTGCACCGTTCTCAGCAACCTTCAAACGCTTAACACCCTCAAAATCGAATGGCTTACTAATGACACCAACTGTCAAAATACCCATCTCTTTTGCTACTTGGGCAACCACAGGAGCAGCGCCGGTCCCGGTACCACCACCCATACCCGCGGTGATGAATACCATGTGGGCGCCTTGTAATACATCAGCAATGCGAGCACGGGCTTCTTCAGCAGAGGCTGCACCAATTTCTGGTTTAGCCCCAGCTCCCAGACCGCTAGAGCCTAGTTGCAAATTCACAGATGCCTCAGAACGCTGTAACGCGCCAGCATCGGTGTTCATGCAAATAAACTCTACGCCGTCTACACCACGACGAATCATATGCTGGACAGCATTGCCACCAGCGCCACCGACTCCAACTACCTTAATGATAGTTTTCCCGGCTGTTTCTTGATCTAACATTTCAAATTCCATATACCCTCCTAGGTAAAAAACGTACTACATTGACGACGACGAAAAACAACTTAAAAATTTCCTGCAAACCATTCTTTCATCCGCGACACCACACTCTGTAATGCGCCTGATTGAGAGACGCGGCGACCGCGTAATAACTGAGCCTGGCCTTCCATCAGCAAACCAATGCTGGTAGCAAAACGAGGGCTTCTTAGAACTTCATGAAGATGGCCACGATATTCAGGAGTCCCTACTCGAGCGGGGCGTAAAAATACTTGCTCCGCAAGCTCAACCATGCCTGGCATCAAAGCTGTCCCACCGGTCAAAACAATTCCAGAAGAAACCATGTCTTCATAGCCAGATTCGCGAACGACACCACGAACTAATGTGAATAACTCCTCAACTCGAGGCTCAATAACCGCTGCTAATGCCTGCTTAGACATGGGACGTGGATCTCTATCACCAACACCGGGCACATCAATCATTGCCGCTGGATCTGCCATATCTTGACGAGCAATACCATATTGAATCTTCAAGTCTTCCGCATCGATCGTTGGCGTACGCAGAGCCATCGCAATGTCGTTAGTAATTTGGTCGCCGGCAATGGGAATTACTGCAGTATGGCGAATGGATCCTTGGCAATAAATTGCGATATCCGTAGTGCCACCGCCAATATCTACCAAAACAACGCCTAACTCTTTTTCGTCTTCAGTGAGCACCGCCAAACTAGAAGCCAAAGGTTGCAAAATTAAATCATTTACCTCTAAACCGCAGCGGCGTACACACTTCACAATGTTCTGAGCAGCACTCACAGCGCCAGTCACAATGTGGACTTTGACTTCGAGACGCAGACCACTCATACCAATAGGCTCACGCACATCTTCTTGACCATCGATGATGAATTCCTGAACTAGGATGTGCAGAATTTGTTGATCTGTCGGAATATTGATCGCCTTAGCGGTTTCGAGAACCCGCTCTACATCGCCTTCGCTCACCTCTTTATCACGAATAGCCACCATGCCACTCGAATTAAAGCTAATGATGTGATTTCCAGCGATGCCAGTAAAGACTTGTGCAATTTGACGATCAGCCATGACCTCGGCTTCTTCCAGTGCCTTCTGAATCGACTGCACGGTTGCCTCAATATTTACCACAACGCCTTTTTTCAAACCTTTTGAAACGGTTTGGCCAACTCCAACTACATTGAACTGGCCATCAGGCGCTAACTCAGCAACCAAGGCAACTACCTTGGAGGTGCCAATATCTAACCCGACCAATAAATCGCGATTGTCCTTACTCATTCCAATTCCTCATGAATATATTCATTGCTTAAGCTCACTTTTTTTTCCATTTGGGTCATTCGTTTTGATATTGACAGAAGCTAAGTGAACTGCAAAACCATTGGCGTAGCGTAGGTCGATTGCATCTACTCGATTAGCCCACTTATCTTGGACCTGAGGCCAATATTTAAAGAGTCGCGCAACTCGTTCCTCCGTTAAGTTCTGGTCTGAACTTTCTTCGTCGCGTCCAAATTCCACTTTCATCCCGTTGGATAGCTTGACATGCCATGCATATCGATCCGATAAGGTTAGCGAGCTAATTTCTGTATTCCAAGGCTTGAACCAGGCATTGGCTTTCTCATATAAACGCATCACCTCTTGGCCAGCATCGCTCGGCCCACGGAAATCAATCAACTGGACATCTTCGGGAAGCTCTGAAGTACGTCCGCTAAATATTTCTCCATGAGTATTGATTAGCTCATGGCTATCGGCTCCACCCCATGTACCAAAGGCTTTCTGTTCTTCAATACTGACCTCTAGGCCATTAGGCCAAATACGACGTACATTGGCGTGGCGAACCCATGGCATAGACTCAAAGCCCTTCTTCACATCCTCCAGCTTGACGCTGAAGAAATTTCCTTGAACGGTCTCTAGCACTTCTTGCTTCACAGTCGCTTTATTAATGTGTTGCAAGGTTTGACCTGCCACAGGCTCAATTTGAACTTGTTTAAGCACAAAAACTGGACGCTGACTTAGCCAAACCAAAATACCAATCACTAGCATCACTACAAAACAACGAGTCAAGAGACGGCTTAACTTTTGCATTCTCTCTGGGTGATTCCAGATCGGAGACATTACAAAAGCAAAGAAATTGCCAAACTGTTGTAGGAAGTGACTCATGCTTATGCAACCCCCTCTTGTTTTAGAGTCTGGCTCAATATCCAAAGCACTAAATCTGCATACTCGATACCAGCAGCTTTGGCAGCCATCGGGACCAATGAATGGGAAGTCATCCCAGGGGAAGTATTCATTTCCAGCAAGTAGGGCTTGCCAGTCTTCTGATCGATCATCACATCTGCCCGACCCCAAGTCCGGCAACCGAGGGCTTTATAAGCAGCAAGAGCCAAATTCTGAACAGCAAGATTGATCTCTTCGGGCAGGCCTGTTGGGCATAAATATTTTGTTTCGTCCGAAAAGTACTTATGATGAAAATCATAGTTAGCATCCGGCGGGACAATTTTGATTACCGGTAGAGCTTCAGCACTAGCGCCCTCTCCCACTAATGGACAGGTTAGCTCATCACCGATGATGCAAGTTTCAGCAATGATCTTCGTATCAATCTTTGCTGCTAACTCGTAAGCTGCCGGTAAATCACTGACCTTCTTCACCTTCGTTAACCCTAAAGATGAGCCCTCATGTGCAGGCTTCACAATCAGAGGTAAGCCTAATTTTTCTGCTACCGCATCCCAGTCGCTATTGGCAGTCAACTCAACAAACACTGGTGTCGATAGGCCATTACTGAGCCACACTTGTTTGGTGACAATTTTGTCGATCGATAATGCAGAGGCAAGGACGCCGCTTCCCGTATATGGGATATTTAAGAGCTCAAGTAAACCTTGAATAGTTCCATCTTCGCCATATCGTCCATGCAATGAGATAAAGATGCGATCAAATTTTTCTTGCGCCAGTTCAGCAGGAGATCGAAGTCCCGGATCAAAGGGATATGCATCCACACCTTTTAGATGCAGGGCTTCTAAAACACCATTGCCTGACATCAATGAAATTTCTCGCTCACCAGAACGCCCACCAAGCAATACGCCAACTCGACCTAAAGATTGGATATCGAGCTTGGCTAGCTCACGATGAACGCGTTGACCCCATTGACTATGCATGCTTAGCCTCCGCTAAGACATGCGACAGATTGGAAATGGAGCCTGCCCCCATCGTAATTAAGACATCACCATCACGTAGAAGACCAGTAATTTTTTCTGGCATCTCAAGAATGGTGCTCGCAAAAGCCGTCTGTTTAGGATCTAGATCAGCAGTTTGAGTGCCCGCTTCAGCTACTACCGCCTTTAATAGACTCTTACCATCTGCTCCAGGAATCTTAGCCTCTCCTGCTGGATAGACTTCAGTCAATACGAGTGCGTCAAAATTTTTCAGGACTTGGACAAACTCACCGAAGCAATCACGGGTTCTAGTAAATCGATGTGGCTGGAAAGCCAACACTAAACGACGATCAGGGTAAGCCCCTCTTGCTGCTGATAAAGTCGCAGCCATTTCAACGGGGTGATGACCATAGTCATCAATCAAGGTAAAGCTACCGCCACTGGCAAGTGGGATTTCGCCATAGCGC
>Ga0364867_10231_pt2 | contig 31199 bp, 37 predicted proteins | sample ExccelAu500001D4_3_FD_206915 | JGI IMG/M metagenome (GOLD analysis project Ga0364867, IMG submission 206915) | Enriched cells from Trout Bog Lake Hypolimnion, Wisconsin, USA - BchlTB.Aug13.5000.01.D4 | ecosystem: Environmental > Aquatic > Freshwater > Lake > Hypolimnion/Profundal zone | place... | reverse complement strand
CCATAGGGCTCACCTATAAAGCAAAAATTCATTTGCCGAATGCGCAGAGACGTCTGCGTCTTGTTTTGGAAAGTAATCCGGATCAAGTGCAAAATTTGCCTGGTGCCACATTGGGACAGCAGCTGCAGCAACAGCAGCAGCAATCTCTGTTTAAAGAGGTCTCCACACCGGATAGCTATGGTGCGGCTTTACGTATTCAAAACAAGGAAGGCAGTCCTTTTCAAATAAATGCGGATGGAGGTCTAAAGGCGGATAACGGCCAAGAGTTTTACACTTATTCAATACATCCATTTGTGCGATCAAGTGTAAGTTATTCCCAATCTCTTGGTTGGATGCAAATGAAATTAACTCAATCGGCTTATTGGTTCAATTCAACAGGCCTGGGTGAGAGTACTTTGCTCGACTTGGATCACAAGTTTAGCGATAAGGTTCTTTTTCGTGCATCGAGTGGTGCGACATTTCTAGTTCCTAATGAAGACTTCAGTTTGCACCAGGATTTTTCGGTTTTTCAGACACTGAATCAAGAAGAGTCTTTGCTTTACCAATTGTCCGCCAATGGTATAAGCCGCCCTTCAGCGGAAGTTTCGGAGTATGTGGCTTTGGTGTTGTATCGAAGGCGTATGCATCGAGACTGGATATTCCTTGAGTTAAATCCGCAATTGCATTACCCGAAAGCAAGTGATTTCCAAGTGTCGGCACAATTTATTGCACGGTTACAGTTTATGTTCTCGAGGTAGTTATTTTTTGCAGATATTTGAGTTTGTATTGCCTCAGTTAACTTGATTTACAATTACGAAATATTTCCATCATACGAGTTGTTGCTATGCTGATCTGGTTTATCGTGATCTATTTGCTGTTCTCAGTAGCAATCGGTTTATATGCTTCCACACGGGTGCATAACGCCAAAGATTTTGCTGTTGCCGGAAGGCATTTGCCATTGCCAATGGTGACCGCGACGGTATTCGCGACCTGGTTCGGCGCGGAAACGGTTCTGGGTATTTCCGCCACGTTTGTGAAAGAGGGATTGCATGGCGTAGTGGCCGACCCTTTCGGCGCCAGTTTGTGTTTGATTCTGGCGGGCTTGTTCTTTGCCAATAAGTTATATCGTATGAATCTGCTGACGATCGGCGACTACTACAAAACCCGCTATGGCCGTGCGGTCGAACTGATTACCAGTATCTGCATCGTGATCTCTTATCTGGGTTGGGTTTCGGCGCAAATTATGGCGCTGGGCTTGGTCTTTAATGTGGTTACTGGCGGTGATGTCAGTCGTGAAACAGGTATGATGATTGGCACAGCTATTGTATTGACCTATACCATGTTTGGCGGCATGTGGTCGGTCGCGTTGCTGGACATTGTTCAGATGACTGTCATCATGGCCGGGATGCTGTTCATCGGCTATCTCATTAGCGATCAAACAGGTGGAGTGGCGGCGGTGGTTATACATGCACAGGCAGCGGGGAAGCTTGATTTTTTCCCGCACGGCGACTTTACGCAGTGGGTGCCGTTCATTGGTGCATGGGTCACCATGATGCTGGGCTCGATTCCGCAGCAGGATGTATTTCAGCGTATCACTTCCGCAAAAAATGAAAAGACGGCAGTGAGAGGGTCGGTGTTGGGGGGGGCTTTGTATTTTATGTTCGCCTTCGTGCCGATGTTTTTGGCTTATTCTGCTACTTTGATTGATCCGCAAGTTTTCAGCAGCCTGTTGGATAAAGATCCCCAGCTTATCCTGCCGACGTTGATCCTGAATCACACCCCGATATTTGCACAGGTGATTTTTTTCGGCGCGCTGCTGTCGGCGATTATGAGCTGTTCTTCTGCAACTTTGCTGGCTCCGTCTATAACTTTCACTGAAAATATATTGAAGCACTTCTTGTTGAAGGGTATGACAGATCACCAGTTGTTGCGAGCGATGCGTATTGTGCTGGTGATTTTCGGGATGATGGTGTTGTTCGTGGCGCTTCATGCAGAAGTGAGTATATTCAAGATGGTGGAAAATGCTTACAAGATCACTTTGGTAGCGGCGTTTGTTCCACTCGCGTTTGGGCTTTATTGGAAGCGCGCCAATAATCAGGGCGCGCTGGTTTCCATTGTCATGGGTTTGAGCACTTGGATACTGCTCGAGGTATTAAATGCCGACAGTATTTGGCCACCGCAATTGGTTGGACTGTTAATGAGCATGACGGGAATGATCGTTGGCTCGTTATTACCGAACTATCTGCCACATAAACGCCATGTTCAACAAACTGAGTGAGCTGTCATGTAATTGTCACAATTCTTCCATAACATCGCAATCTGTATGAAATATTGTTTAGAGCGGAGATAGCCTTTTGCCACCTCTCCCTCCGGGGGAGAGGCTGGGGAGGGGGCATTACGAGTTTCAGTTTCATTATATGGGCCGGTTATCGCCAGTCCATTAAGGAGAAATAGATGGTAGCTAATATTCTGCTTGTGGAAGATGAGCCAGCGATTCAAGAACTGCTCGCTTTTAACGTGACGCAATGCGGTTATCGCCCCATTCAGGCAGGTGATGCGGATACCGCAATGGCACTGATAAACCGGGCGCTGCCCGACCTTATCCTGCTGGACTGGATGCTGCCGGGTACGTCGGGTATCGAGTTGGCAAGGCGCTTGAGAGCTGATCAACGCACCCAGAATATTCCCATTATTATGTTAACTGCCCGTACGGATGAGCGGGACAAAGTAATGGGTCTGGAATCAGGTGCGGATGACTACATCACCAAGCCATTCTCTCCTCGTGAGCTCATGGCGCGTATTCGCGCCGTGCTGCGTCGCCGCACACCTCAAATGACAGACGAAGTGGTGAAAGTGGAAGGGGTGGAGCTTTCTCCTGTGACACACCGTGTTACCGCAAAAGGGGTTCATATTGACTTGGGGCCGACAGAATTTCGTTTGCTGCATTTTTTTATGACCCATGTTGAGCGAGTTTACAGCCGTGCGCAATTGCTCGATCAGGTTTGGGGCGACCATGTGTTTGTAGAAGAACGCACCGTGGATGTGCATATCCGCCGTTTGCGCCAAGCTCTGGAACCCTTTGGGTTAGATAGCTTGGTGCAAACAGTGCGTGGCAGCGGCTACCGTTTTTCGCGTTCCTAGTTAATATTGTTGAGACAGAACTATTGGCGGCAAACTAGCGAGTTTGCCGAGATATGGTCTTGACAAATTAATATTTGCATATACAATTGTATATACATATGAGTAACGTTAAAAAATTTGATTCGTCAAAAATTCCAAAACTTGAAGATTACTTTAAGGGGTGTCTGTATTTTACGGCAGGACGGCTGTATCGATTAATAGACAGATTGGCGACGGAGTCTTTTGCACATCTGGACATGTCTCCAAGTCATGCCTTCTTGTTGATGGCCTTGGCTGAAACAAGTGATCATGAAGCGACTCCGACGGAACTTGCGAAACTAATGAATCTGGATCGTTCGACAGTAACTCGTTTAATTCAGCAGCTTGAGCAGGAAAAGTATCTCAAGAAAGTGCGGGAGGGAAGAAATGTCCAGATTCGCCTTTTGGAACGAGGGAAGAAAGTATTACCCGATTTGCGTTTGGCTTGGCGGGGTATGTACCAAATGTTTGGTAAGGTATTTGGAGAAAAAGAAGCGGAAATAATGAATTCGTGTATCAGTAAATACACTCGTAAATTTTAACACGTTAACAAAGGAGAAAATGATGTTTGTCATCGCAGGAGCTACCGGAAATGTTGGATCAGCCGCGGCTGAAGTACTACTTGGTCAAGGACAAAAAGTACGAGTCATTGTCCGTGATGAAGCAAAAGGATTGAAATGGGCCAAACGCGGAGCAGAAGTCGTGGTGGGAAATTTGGAAGATCAGGCGTTTTTATCGCTCATTCTGCATGGTGCCCAAGGCGCATTTTTTTTAATACCGCCAAATTTTGCTTCAGTTGATATTCTGGGAGACCAGAAAAAGGTGGGAGCGACAATTGCCGCTGCGGTCAAAGATGCTCAGGTTCCCCATGTGGTGATGCTGTCTTCAATAGGCGCAGACTTAGCTGAGGGTACCGGCCCAATTAAGGGGCTTTACCATTTTGAAAACTCATTGCGGGCAAGTGGCGCCAAAGTGACTGCAATACGGGCGGGATATTTTATGGAGAATGTTGCGCAAGGAATTGGTGCAGCCAAGGCGGCTGGCATTTATCCCAATATGCTTCCTTCGCAAGATATTGCCATGCCGATGATTGCTACCAGAGACATCGGAAAACTGGTTGCGGAATCGCTCATCGCCGGAGCAAAAACTGAAATTATTGATCTTACCGGTCCCAGCTACACCGTTAAACAGTTGGCAGAAAAAGTTGGCAATGCACTGAAAAAATCCATACAGATCGTTGATATTCCGCAAGCAGGTTGGCTTGATGCGTTGGTGAATGCGGGCGTTCCAAAACCATGGGCTGAACAATATGTGGAAATGTATCAGGGACTGCTCTCCGGGAAAGTGACTCTCAAAGGAGATCGCACGGTGGTCGGGAAGACAGAGATCGACAGTGTCATTGAAGGGTTGGTTGGGAATTAACTGAGACTTTCCTTTAGGCCGAAAAACCGTCATTTCCGCGCAGGCGGGAATGACGGTTTTAATGGGAAATCTGCAATTATTCTTCCATTTGCCGTGTTTTTAATCCGGCTCGAACCGTTGCTTCATCCAGAGCGGGAGAGCATAGCTCTATGAACCGGTAAGCGAAGCTGCGCAGATAGTGGCCTTGGCGTAACGCGATGTAGGTCGTGTTGCTACCAAATAGGTGCGCGCTATCCAGTAAACGTAGTCCGGTGTCTTTAGTTGAATCGACTGCCATTGATGCGATGATGCCGATACCCAAGCCCAGTTCAACATAAGTCTTGATCACATCAGCATCAAGTGCTGACATGACAATGTCTGGCTCTAGTCCGGCATCGGAGAACGATTGGTCGATCCTCGCGCGTCCGGTCAAGCCATCGTGGTAGGTGATGATGGGATACTCGGCGATAGCTTCCAGCGTCAAAGGCTTTACCTTTTCCAGCGGATGTCCTGCCGAAACAACCACGGCATGATTCCATGAATAATACGGAAATACATCCAGCCCCGTTACCGTGGCAAGGGCTTCAGTCGCTACACCGATATCGGCCTGTCCATCCAGTAGCATGGAAACGATCTTGTCAGGGCTGGCCTGGTCCAGCTTGAGGTGTACCTTGGGATAGCTCTTCTTGAATTCAGTAATCACGCGCGGCAACGCATATCGTGCCTGAGTATGTGTGGTTACCACAGATAAATGTCCCTCATCGCGCTTGCTGTATTGCTCCGCCAGACTTTTAATGTTGTTCGCGTCCAGCAAAATACGGTTGACGTGCTGGATCAAATCCCGTCCCGGCTCAGTCAGCCCCATCAGGCGTTTGCCTTTGCGAATGAATAACTCCACACCCAATTCATCCTCAAGGTCTTTGATGTGTTTTGAAACGCCAGACTGCGAAGTGAACAGTGCATTACCCACTTCGGTGAGATTGAAGTTGCAACGCACTGCCTCGCGGATAATTCTAAGCTGCTGAAAGTTCATTTTGTACCCCTGTTTCAAACACACGGAACTGGCGCGGGCGGATAAACGCCTTGTCGCCATTCGCCAGTGGAGAGAGATTGAAACGCTCGCGGCTGAGTTCGATCTCGATAAACTCGCTGCTGGCATCAACTGCAACCTCAACCCGCACAATGGAACCGATGGCACGTACAAGTTTAACCTCAACAGGAAGAGAAGTGTTGTCTTGCGGAGTGTTGCTGATCTCGATGTCATGCGGTCTCACGTAGGCCACCGCATCACCGTGTTGCTGAGTCCAAGGCGCATGTTCACGCGAGTGAAACAGGTTCACGTTGCCGATGAATTGGTACACGAAGGGAGTGGCGGGCGAGGCGTAAACTTCGTCCGGTGTGCCGATCTGTTCGATCTTGCCCTTATTCATTACAACAACGCGGTCAGCCACTTCCAGTGCCTCTTCCTGATCGTGTGTTACAAAGATACTGGTGATGTGCAACTCGTCGTGCAGGCGGCGTAACCAGCGGCGCAATTCTTTGCGCACCTGTGCATCAAGCGCGCCGAACGGTTCGTCCAGTAATAATATTTTCGGCTCGACAGCAAGAGCGCGTGCGAGAGCGATACGTTGTCTCTGCCCGCCGGAAAGCTGTGCGGGATAACGATCTGCCAGCCAGTCGAGTTGTACCAAGCCCAGCAATTCATGTACACGGCGTTTAATTTCGGCTTCGCTGTGACGTTCTTTTCTAGGTTTGACACGCAAACCAAAGGCCACATTTTCAAATACCGACATGTGGCGAAACAGCGCGTAGTGCTGAAATACGAAACCGACATTGCGTTCGCGCGCATCGCGTTGTTTGACATCTTCACCGTGAAATAACAACTTGCCGGAATCGGCCAGCTCCAAACCGCCGATGATACGCAGTAGGGAGGTTTTTCCGCACCCGGACGGACCGAGCAGCGCAAGCAATTCGCCGCTGTTCACTTCCAGATTAATGTTGTCCAGCGCCTTGTAAGCACCAAAATGTTTGTTCAGATTTTCAATAGTGATGCTCATTTTACTTCTCCATGCAAAGGTTCACCGCTGCGTCTCGCCTGCCATTCGACTAGGGATTTAACCAGCAAGGTAACCAGTGCCAGCAAGGCCAGCAGCGAGGCCACCGCAAAAGCAGCGACAAAGTTATATTCGTTATAAAGAATTTCAACGTGTAACGGCATAGTATTGGTCATGCCCCGGATATGGCCGGACACCACCGATACCGCTCCAAATTCGCCCATTGCCCGTGCGTTACACAAGATCACGCCGTAGAGCAGACCCCATTTAATATTCGGCAAAGTGACCAGCCAAAATGTTTGCCAGCCGGACGCTCCCAGTGAAATGGAAGCCTCCTCTTCCTCTTTTCCCTGAGCTTGCATCAGCGGAATCAATTCGCGCGCGATAAAGGGGAAGGTGACAAATATGGTTGCCAGCACAATACCGGGTACGGCAAAAAGCAGCCTGATGTCGTGAGCCTGTAGCCAGTTTCCGAACCAACCTTGGGCACCGAACAACAATACGTACACTAAGCCGGAAACGACCGGGCTAACGGCAAAGGGTAAATCGATCAGGGTGATGAGCAGGCTCTTGCCCTTGAACTCAAATTTCGCGATGCACCAAGCTGCAGCAATGCCGAACACCAAATTGGCGGGTACGGCGATGGCTGCAGTGATAAAGGTTAACTTGATCGCCGACCATGCATCCGGCTCGTTTAACGCGGAAAGATATAAGCTCCAACCTTTGGAAAATGCTTCGACAAACACCGCGACCAGCGGTAGACCGAGGAAGAGCAGCAAGTAAAGCAAGGCTGTATCGATTAATAGACAGATTCGTGGGTGGAAATCTTTCGTTGCAGGGAATGACCTGACATTATCTGCTACCTCTTCGGCTAGTCCACCATTGCAGCGCATTGATGGCAAATAGAATTACGAACGAAATTAGCAGCATCGCAACCGCAATCGCGGTGGCACCCGCATAGTCGTATTGTTCCAGTTTTGAAACGATGAGCAACGGCGAGATTTCAGAAATATAGGGCATATTTCCCGCGATAAAAATTACCGAGCCATATTCACCGATGGCGCGCGCAAAAGCCAAGGCGAAGCCGGTGAGCAGCGCCGGAAAAACGGCAGGTAATATCACGCGACGAAATACATCTAAACGCCCAGCTCCCAGACTGGCGGCGACTTCTTCAACTTCGGCCTCAACATCAGCCAACACTGGTTGCACGGTGCGCACCACGAAAGGTAAACCGATAAACGTCAGCGCGATGACAATACCCAGCGGGGTATAGGCCACCTTGATACCGTAAGCGGCGAAATATTGGCCGAGCCAGCCATTCGGTGCGTACAGCGTGGCCAACGTGATGCCTGCTACGGCGGTCGGTAAAGCGAAGGGCAAATCTACCAGCGCATCAATAATTCGTTTGCCGGGGAATGAATAGCGTACTAAAACCCAAGCCACAATCAAGCTGAAGAAAACATTGATGACCGCTGCGGCAAATGAAGCAAAAAATGTCACCCGCAACGACGCCAGCACACGAGTATTCGTGATGACATCCCAATAGCCTTCCCATCCCAGCGTTGCCGACTTGATGAACAAGGCAGATAAGGGGATTAGCACGATCAAGGATAAATATAACAGCGTATAGCCGAGTGCTAGGTTAAAACCCGGCAATACGCTATGGGCTCGAAAACGAGTGGAGCGAAAATTTGAGCTTGCGACTAATTGCACATCACTTATTCCTAATACTGGATAAGCGAGCATTCTATAGATGCAATTCGGTATATATAAATAAGAAATCGTGAATTGCTTAGCAGTTTTTGGAATAATGCTAAAAAGGTAAATGATTGACGCTGTTAGACTACCTAATGGCTTCCTTAGAAATCGAGGGTTAATGGAAAATCTCGGTTCAAACAATATTCAAGTCGTCGCCTGATTAAACACCCTAATTCGGGGCGCGATTTTATCGGCCAGATCACGCATGGTTATGCGCATGTCGTATTCACTTTGCAAATTCAACCAGAAACGCGGGTCCATTCTGAAGAATAGTCCGAGGCGTAACGCGGTATCTGCGGTGATCGGACGTGTGCCGTGAACAAGCTCACTGATGCGGCTAGGCGACACGTCGATGTCGGCGGCCAGTTGCCGGGCGGTGATTCCCAAGGGTTTCATGAAGTCTTCCAAGAGAATTTCGCCGGGGTGAATCTCGTCGAGTAGTTTTGCCATTTTGATAGTCCTCTATTTCGCCGACTTAGTGATAGTCGACAATTTTCACATGATGCGCCCCATCGGTCAGCCACACGAAACACACACGCCACTGGACGTTAATGCGAATACTGTGTTGTCCTTTGCGGTCGCCTTTCAATGCCTCTAAATTATTTCCGGGCGGCACTTTCAAGCTGTTCAATTCCGTGGCAGCATGTAGTTGAAGCAACTTGCGACGCGCGACCCGTTCGATATTCTTAAAGCGTGGCACATTCCTGCTGTGGAATAGCGCTTCGGTATCGGAACATGCAAATGAATGAATCATGACTGATGATATTCCGCAATACGGAATCCGTCAAGCAGGACGGTTGAGCATATCAGTAAGTGCGTATGAAAAAGCCCCGACAAAATTTGCCGGGGCTTTTTGATATGACGCGAAACTACACGTTTACTTCCTCGACAACTGCCTAACCACTGCCACCAAACGATCAATTTCTTCGTGGGTGTTGTAGAACGCCAGTGACGGTCGTACGGTAGCTTCAAGTCCGAAGCGGCGCAGGATGGGTTGTGCGCAATGGTGTCCGGTGCGCACGGCGATGCCTTCCTTGTTGAGTGCTTCACCGACTTCGGAAGTTTGATAGCCATCCAGCACGAACGACAACACGCTGGTTTTTTCTTTGGCTGTACCGATCAACTTCAGGCCGGGGATGCTTCTCAGTGCTCCCATCGCATACACCAGCAAGTCGTGCTCGTAATGATTGATGTTATCGATGCCGAGTTTTTGTACGTAGTCGATGGCCGCGCCGAGTCCGACGGCATCGGCGATGTTGCCAGTGCCTGCTTCGAATTTCGACGGAGCAGGGTGGTAGCGCGTTTTCTCGAAAGTGACATCTTCGATCATATTGCCGCCGCCTTGCCATGCGGGCATTTCCTCCAGCACTTCGGGTTTTCCATAAATCGCGCCGATGCCGGTGGGGCCGAACACTTTATGGCCGGAGAATACGAAGAAATCGCAATCCAGATATTGCACATCGGCACGCATGTGCGAAACCGATTGTGCGCCATCCAGCAACACGCGCGCTCCATAGCGATGTGCCATCTCGATCATCTGCTTGGCGGGTGTTACTGTACCGAGCGCATTGGAGACTTGCGTGAACGACACCAGCTTGGTGCGCGAATTGAGTAAGCGTTCGTACTCTTCCAGCAACACTTGACCGTCGTCATCTACAGGCGCAACTTTCAACTTCGCACCCGTTTCGGCACATAGCATCTGCCAAGGCACGATGTTAGCGTGATGCTCCAAGTGTGAAATCAGAATCTCGTCATCTTTGCCGATGTGCTTTCTGCCCCAACTTTTTGCCACCAGATTAATCGCTTCTGTGGTGCCGCGCACGAACACGATTTCTTTGCTGGAGCTGGCATTGAGAAAGTCGGCAATCTTGTCACGTGCGCCTTCATACGCGTCGGTGGCACGTGCTGCTATTTCGTGTGCCGCGCGATGGATATTCGAGTTCTCGTGCTCATAAAAATACGACAAACGATCTATGACAGACTGAGGCTTTTGCGTAGTTGCGGCATTGTCCAGCCAGGCCAGCGGACGACCATTCACCAGCTCTTTCAAGATGGGGAAGTCACGGCGCACAGAGAGAACATCGAACGGAGGATGGGCTGACGTTGGAACTTGTCCCGCAGCAGCTTGAGCTTGCCCTACAGAAGCCGTTTGCGGAATATTGGCTTGTGACGGGTTGCGATTAAAGCGCGCCGCTTCATCCAGAAAATACAGCGTCGCACCCGTCATCTTCGGATGTTCTTTCACGTTGTCTTTCAACAAATCGCGCAGTACATCTTCACCCGGATAACTGTTGGCATCCAAATTAGGCGCCACTGCGAAATCAGCACCGGGAGCCCAATCATTGGTAACCGGCAATTGCGGCGAATGCGTTTGCGGTGTATCCAAATGCAGATCGAGCGGGTCGCCCCCGATCAACGGGAAAGCCAGATCGCTATTCCGTGGCGGAGTCGCAGAACCCAATGAAGGTGAATACGCAGCCAACTTGCCCGGCACGCCAGAGAACAACTCGTTCGCAATACGCTCAATCATCGCGACATCAGGTACAAAATTTTGCCCACCCGCCAGCGCGGCAGCATCACCGTGGGCGGGGATGTTGGCCGAACTGATGTCAGGAATATTAAGATTACTTGTACTCATGGAACTTACCCACTTCGACGTCATCGAGCACGGCTAGCGCGTCGTCAGTCAGCACAGCGAGTGAGCAATACAGCGAGATCAGGTAAGACGCGATGGCTTTGCGGTCGATGCCCATAAAGCGCACGGACAAGCCCATGCTTTGTTCGCCCGGTAGATTCGGCTGATACAAACCGACCACGCCCTGACGGCTTTCACCTGTGCGCAACAAAATAATGCTGGTCTTGCCTTTGACCACCGGAATCTTGTCCGAAGGGATCAACGGAATACCGCGCCATGTCAGGAATGGAGAACCGGAGATAGTAACGGTTGGAGGTGGTACACCGCGACGTGTGCATTCACGACCGAAAGCGGCAATCGCCAAAGGATGCGCCAAGAAGAAGCCTGGTTCTTTCCAAACTTTAGTGATTAACTCGTCCAAGTCATCAGGAGTCGGTGCGCCCGTGCGGGTCTTGATGCGTTGGCTGTTTGCAACATTGGTTAACAGACCATATTCTTTGTTGTTGATCAGCTCGCTCTCTTGACGCTCTTTGACTGTTTCGATAGTCAGGCGCAATTGTTCGCGAATTTGATTGTGCGGGCTGCTGTACAGGTCAGACACACGGGTATGCACATCAACCACGGTGTTCACAGCACTCAGCATGTATTCACGACCCCACTCTTCGTAGTCAACGAAGGTTTGCGGCAATTCGCGTTCGTCGCGTTGCGAGCAGGCAACGGTTACGCGTGAAGCATCTTTAACTTTGTTGACACGGTAAATACCGGCTTCCAGCGGAACCCAGCTTAACAGTTGCGGCAACCAGCGCGGTGTGATGATGTCTAATTGCGGAACGGTCTTGGTGGCATTAGCTAGCGTGCGCGCGGCGACATCGCTTAACGCCAATTGGTCTTTGCTGTCTACAGCCATGGTCAACTCCTTATGAAAAAAACAGATAAAGTTATACGAAAAAAAGCTAAATGATATTCGGGCAAATTGAAGTCGGGTTCAACCTGCTATAGCCACCAAATTAGCGGTTGCTCTTTCGTAGGGGCGTATGGCGTACACCCTTTATTGCGATCTTGAAATTCAAGGGCGTATCGCCATACGCCCTTACGTGTGATTTAATGTTCGCACCGAGCAATCAACGAAGACAGTTGCACTTCCAGCGCACCCGCGAGTTTAGAAGCTGTAATTAATGAAGGTACTGCGCGCCCGCGTTCCACTTCACCCAGATATGAGCGATTAAGGTCAGCACGTTCGGCAAGTTGTTCCTGCGACCAGCCGCGCTCTTCGCGCATTTTGCGCAATACCAGCGAAAACTGTTCAATCGTCATGGTTTAATTCCCGCAAGTTCATGATGCGAACTTGCCTGAGTAATAACGCTACCCGGCGGCACACTGCGCGTAAGCCAGACATTGCCACCGATACTGGAACCCTTGCCAATAGTGATGCGCCCTAAAATCGTTGCGCCTGCATAAACCACGACATCATCTTCAAGGATCGGGTGTCGCGGCGCACCTTTTTCTAATACGCCGTCTTCACCCACATTAAAGCGCTTCGCACCCAAAGTGACTGCCTGATAAATACGTACTCGCTCGCCGATGATGGCGGTCTCACCGATCACGACACCGGTACCATGATCGATGAAAAAGCCGGAGCCAATCTGCGCACCGGGGTGTATGTCTATTCCCGTTTCAGAATGAGCCAATTCGGCAATGATACGCGCGATCATTGAGGCACCAAGCTTGTGCAGTTCATGCGCCAAGCGGTGATGAATGACAGCCTGAGCGCCGGGATAGCAAAGCAGAATTTCGTCAACGCTATGCGCAGCCGGGTCGCCGTTGTAGGCAGCACGAACATCGGTATCCAGCAGGCTGCGCACTTGCGGCAAGGACGCTGCAAAGGTTTTTACGATATTTATTGCGCGAGCTTCTAAATTAGGGGCTGGCTCATACCCTAATTGGCGCGCGGTGTATTGCAATTCAAGCAGCACTTGCTGATGCAAAGCATGCAACGCACTATCGAGTGTGTGCGCCACATAAAAATCTTCACTCTCTTGGCGCAGGTCAGCCGGGCCAAGGCGCATCGGGAACAATGCTCCACGCAGACCATCGACAATTTCACGTATTGGCCCTGGAGCCGGGAGTTCACGCCCTCCACATTCGTGGTTGCGCGCACACGATTCACGCCAACGTCGACGCACCTCGCGCAATTCGTCTACAACACGACCCAGCTCCCAATCGGCGGGCAGAGGCAAAATTTCATGTTTGCTCATTAGTTTTTTGTCCAAGGCAGTTGACGGTTAATCCAGCCGTTTTTCAGATTGGCATCACCTTCAAACCCTTCTGTTACATTAAATACGTTTTTGAATCCGAGCCTGCTGACCGTCTCTGCCGCAGTAACAGAACGCTTACCACTGCGGCACAGAAATAGAATCACATCGAGCTTGCCGGCTTTGCTTTCCAGTTCGCGTACAAAACGCGGGTTCAATACCATTGGATTGCCCACCGCCCACGCGACATGCAACGAGTCCGGCACATAGCCGACAGACTCACGTTCCTCTTTCGTGCGCACATCAATCAACACAGCTTCCCTGTGTTCAAATAAATGCCACGCATCGCGTGGCGAAACATCACCGGCGTAAAGAAGTCCAACTAGACGCGCGTTTTCACGAGCCTTCGCAAGGATAGAGTCTGACTCAACAGAAACTTCAGATGACAACTCGACAGCAATGGACATACAGCCCTCCCGATTAAATACACCCCGTGCAACGGCACGATAGGCTGCAATAGGTGTCATCGTATAGCTGATGGCTTAGAACAAAAAACAAGAAAAAATGATAAGTAAAGCAGAAAGGGGAATATCGGCTGGCAAGGTTCGGAGCACTTTGTGAGCTATTGATAAAATAATTTTAGGATGTCATCTGATACACACAATAATTAAGCCAGTTGGCAAACAGCAAATTGGCGTGGCTGCGCCAGCGCACATTCACGGGCTTGTTTGGGTCGTTGTCGAAGAAATAATTTTCAGGCAAATGAATATCCAGCCCTTTAGCCAAGTCGCGCGAATATTCACTAAATAAAGTTAGCGGATCATATTCAGGATGACCTGTAACGTAGATATGGCGATTGTCTTTGCTGCCGACAATATTAATCCCGGCCTTGTCTGAGCGAACGAGAATACGGATGTCATTTACTTTAACCAAGTCATCAAGGCGTATTTCGGTATGTCTCGAATGCGGTGCAAAGAAGGTTTCATCGAAGCCACGCAATAATGGCTGTGCTGTATGCAGCGTGTGATGTTCAAAGATGCCGAACATTTTTCGTGGCAAACGATATTTGGGAATGCCATAACGATGATACAAGCCAGCCTGTGCTCCCCAGCATAAATAAAGGGTGGACTGCACGTTGGTTTCCGCCCAATCAAAAATACGGGTTAGCTCGTACCAGTAATCAACATCCTCGAATTCCAGTAATTCAACAGGCGCCCCGGTGACTATCAGGCCATCAAAGTACTGATCTTGAACTTCTTCGAACGTGAGGTAATGCGCCAATAAATGCTCGGCATCGGTATTTTTTGCTTCATGGCTAGCCGTTCGCAGCAGCACCACTTCGACTTGCAGTGGAGTATTGCCGAGCAAGCGCAGCAACTGCGTCTCGGTAGCGATTTTAGTCGGCATCAAGTTAAGGATAGCTACTCGTAAAGTACGAATGTCTTGACGTTGTGCGCGTTCCTCATCGATGACGAATACGTTCTCGCTTTGCAGAACTGCATTGGCGGGTAATGTTTTTGGAATTTTGATTGGCATATCAATCCCCGTACTTATTTAATGGGTACGGGGTTTCTACATCAAGCTGCGTTTAACGCCTGATCCAAATCCCACAGAATATCGTCAATATCTTCAATGCCGACACTCAGTCGCACAAAGTCAGGGCTGACCCCAGCGCTGATTTGTTGCTCCGGTGTAAGCTGGCTGTGCGTCGTACTCGCGGGATGAATGGCCAGGCTCTTGGCATCAACCACGTTTGCCACATGGCTGAATAATTGCAGGGCATCGATAAATTTCTTGCCTGCTTCCGCACCGCCTTTAACGCCAAAACCAAGGATTGCACCGGGGCCTTTTGGAAAGTATTTCTTGGCAAGCTCGTAGTCCGGATGACTCTTCAAACCCGGATACGTTACCCAACTGACTTTGGGGTGCTTCTCCAGATATTCGGCGGCAGCTTGGGTGTTTTGTACATGGCGGTCTATTCGTAGAGAAAGCGTTTCCAGACCTTGTAGTGTTTGCCAGCTATTGAATGGTGATTGCGATGCACCGATGTCGCGCAATACATGTACACGCGCCTTGATGATGAACGGCGGTAGTCCCGCGCCTTTCAGGCTGGAGTAAACCAAGCCGTGATAGGAAGGATCCGGCTCATTGAAATTAGGAAAACGACTGCTGGTCCAATCGAAATTATTGCCATCAACAATCACGCCGCCAATGCTCGTTCCGTGACCGCCAATAAACTTGGTAGTGCTTTCCACCACGATATTTGCACCCCATTCAATGGGGCGAAACAGGTACGGTGTCGCCAACGTATTATCGATAAGCAATGGAATGCCGTGTTTTTTAGCAATGGCTGCAACCTGTTCAATCGGGAACACAGTAATGTCTGGATTGCCGAGCGTTTCCCCGTAGATAATTTTGGTGTTGGGGCGAATGGCCTTTTCAAAAGCTGAAGGATCACGGGGATTAACAAAGGTAACTTCGATACCGAGCTTTGGCAGGGTATAAGCGAATTGATTGTAGGTGCCGCCATACAAGCGGCTTGATGAAATGATATGGTCGCCCGCATTGGCCAGTGTGAAAATTGCCTGTGCTTGTGCCGCATGGCCGGAGCTGGCGGCCAGACCGGCTGCGCCACCTTCTAAATCGGCGATGCGCTGTTCCAATACATCGTTGGTGGGATTGTTTAATCGAGTGTAGATATTGCCAAGCTCTTTGAGCGCAAAAAGATTTGCCGCATGTTCGGTATTGCGGAACTGGTAACTGGTAGTTTGATAAATCGGCACGGCCCGTGATCCGGTGGTCGGATCTGGTTTGTAACCGGCATGCAGTTGGCGGGTATTGAAACCAAAAACTTTTTTTGTAGCAGTCACAGTATTCTCCTTCGGTTGTGTTTGTTTAACAAAATTTAATAAACGGTTGATGAATGAAGACATGTTTTCTCCTTTGCAATAAATAGCATTTTCAATTAAGTGGCGTAGGTCATATAACGCCGCGAGTTCTTGGTGTATTCAATGGGAATGTTGAGGCGCTTCGCTTCTTTCTTGATCTTGCCAACCAGGCTGTGATTAACATAGTTGGTCAACACTACAATGCGCTGAGTGTTCTTTGGAATGACGTTGTTCTTTTCGCCGTGCTTGCGTCCGTCCCAGTGAGCGACATCCGTTTCACCCTGCGCGAATAGCTCATCTTTGATCGAATCTATTTTGTCGCCACCGATAACCAGCGCTGCCATATCAACCTCCATAATTCAAATATCGCGTGCTGACTTGGATGCACGGTCAAATGAAGTGTATGAGGGTGATTGCAAATATTGAACCAAAATATTTGCCTAACCTTTGCATGTTTTTATATAACTTGAAGTAACTGCTATAGAAGGGTTTCAACTATGGTTTGCAGAATTAATTGGTTCTGAATTTGTTCATACAGACTTAAGATGCAGCCATGGAAGTTTACTACTTCCATATTCTCTCCTCCTGTTTGGGCACCCTCCGTGGGTGCCCATTTTTTCGCTCCCTTAAGATGAAAAATCATCGCCTTTCGAGGAGAGAAAAATAAAAAATCTATTGATAGAATTGTTGTCGGCTTGCGGTGTGATCCCGCTGCGCTTAATTGACGGCTAAACGCCGGTGGCGCGTAGCGTTGGTGGTTCAGCCCAGTTCAGAGCGGCTGCAGGGCGTCCTAACCAATAGCCTTGTACCAGGTTTATTCCGGCATGCTTTGCCAACTCAAGCTGTGTGCGTGTTTCGACACCTTCGATGATGACTTCGGCATCAAGTTCGTGAATAATTTCCACCAGCTTGGGAAGGATGCGTTGCAATTTCGGGCTGAAGGTCGCTTGCTGGATAATATTGCCATCCAGTTTTACGTACTCGGGTGCCAATGTCCACAACCGTTCAAGATTTGAGTGTTCTTTGCCAAAATCATCAATCGCAATTTTGTAACCCCGCTCGCGGTAGTTCGCAATAGCTGCCGCCAGTAATTTTTCTTCGCTTACGGCGCCCTCATGTATTTCTATAACGACTTCGCAAGTGTCGATATCATGTTGATGCAGTACCTGTTCGAATACTTTGCCGTGTGAATTGACCGCTACCAGTAGTTCTGGATGCAAATTAAGAAAAAGTAGTCCGCGATCCCTGCCCATATTCAGGAAATTGAGCGTGTGCAGGGTGCGGCAAAGACGATCAAATTTTACTAAGCGCTCTGCGACCTCTGCCCGTCGAAAAGCATCCGGCGGCGGAATAGAATTATCCCTGTCGTCGAATGCCCGCAACAACGCTTCATATCCCAGCGGCTCATTTAGACTTAAATCAATAATAGGCTGAAATACGCTGTTTAATTGCATGCCAATAAAATTGGCCCGCACATCTTCACCGTTTACCGTCAACCTGTAGTCATCATTCAGGCTGAGGGTAGTGCGCAATTCATTTTGTAACGAATTCAAACGGTGAAGAGAAGACATATCGGTTTATTTTTTGGTGTATATCTGGTCGAACACACCGCCGTCAGCGAAATGTTCTTTCTGTGCTTTGGTCCAGCCACCAAAAACTTCATCTATCGTAAATAGTTTAATTTTTGGAAATTGCTTGGCATATTTTGCGGCTACTTTGGCATCACTCGGACGATAGAAGTTTTTTGCCGCGATCTCTTGTCCTTCCGGTGAATAGAGATACTCCAGATAGGCCTCGGCTACTTTGCGTGTACCATGCTTGTCGGCGAACTTGTCAACAACACTCACCGGCGGCTCGGCCAGAATACTTTGTTTTGGAATAACGACTTCAAATTTTTCCACTCCAAATTCCTTGGCAACCAAACCGGCTTCGTTTTCCCATGAAAGCAGCACATCACCTAAACCGCGTTCGGCGAAAGAAACCGTAGCACCACGCGCGCCGGAATCCAGTACGGGTACGTTGGCATAAAGTTTGGTAATGTATTCCTTGGCTTTGGCTTGGTCGTTGTTGTTTCTCTTCAGTGCATCACCATACGCGGCCAGATAAGCCCAGCGTGCGCCGCCGGAGGTCTTGGGGTTGGCTACAATCACGGCTACACCCGGCTTGATCAAGTCACTCCATTCCTTGATGTTTTTTGGATTACCCTTGCGCACGATCAAAACGATAGTGGATGTGTATGGGGTACTATTGTTTTTAAGACGGGTCTGCCAATTGGCGGGAACCAGTTCGCCATTCTTATTTAAAGCGTCAATATCGGCGGCTAGGGCGAGTGTGGCTACGTCGGCTTCCAGCCCGTCGATAATGGATCGGGCTTGCTTGCCTGATCCGCCGTGTGATGCTTTGACAACGACATCATCCCCGGTTTTGCCTTTCCAGTATTTGGAAAATGCGGCATTGTATTCTTGATACAACTCGCGGGTTGGGTCGTAGGAAACATTCAGCAGATTGATTTCTGCCGCAAAGCTACTTGCCGATAGCGTTAGTGCCAATGTACCGGCAAAAATTGCAGCAGTTAATTTTGAAACTTTCATGTTGGCTCCTTGGTAAAAAATATTAAATGATTATTGTTGCCCACGAGAAAAACGGTATCCTCTCGTGTACACAGTCTCTATCAACTTATCCAGACCAAATGGTTCAAGAGATGCACGTAAACGACGAATATGAACATCTATCGTGCGCTCACCCACTACCTCATCATCCCAGACACGCTTCAACAGATCGGTGCGGGTTTGAACCCGGTCGGCGTTGTTCATAAAAAAATGTAATAAGCGAAATTCCATAGGGCGCAGATGAAGCGGTTTCCCTAAAACTGTTGCTTTACCGGAGTCGGGAAAGAGAGTGAGACCTCCGACGGTTATTGTTGACTGCCCGATGTCGGGCTGAAAAAAATAATTTCTGGAGCGTTCCGGCTCATTGATACGGTGAATTGTTAACATCGACACACTCCTTTTGATGCGATTGCCCGTGGGAGACAATGCACGATGGAGTGAATGTTAGGGAAGGTGCTTTAGCGCGTGAACCAATTACTTTTCGATTGCTTAGCTGTTTTTTGAATATACGGAAAAGTATCGGGCAAATTTACCAGCCTTTCGGGCTTTTAGCTCGAACCAGTTTTCGTCATCACGCCCCCTCGAAAATCGGAAAGCGATTTTCGGGTAATGGCAACAACATTAGTGAATTGTAAATATTCGATAGAAGTTTGCGATATCGAATGTTTTCTTTACCACAGGACTCGGCTTATCCAGCGTTAATGTTTTACCAAATAGCTGAACCCTATCTTTCAAAATTAGAAGCATTCCCTGAGATGAAGTATCCATCCGTTCAACATGTGCAAAGTCTATGGATAGTGAACGAATGGCCGGATCCGATAGGGTTTGAAAATAGGCTTTTTTGAATTGCAAGTGTGAGTAGAAGTTAAAATCACCACTCAATTGAATAGTGGAAAGCCCCTTGCTGTTTGATATATGAACATGAAAAGAATTAGTCATTTCGATCTCCTCTCCTTTTCAATTGCAAGTCTGAATTGTAGTTCTGACTGTAGGCTCTGTTGTTTGTTCAGTCAATATATCATTTGGCCTATATAGCTGTTTTAAATAGCTATATAGCATCCTGATGGGTAAGGTATGAATATTGCGCTACGCGTTGAATATTAAGCAAATACCCACTTTTAAAGCAGGGTGAATAGAGTTTGTTAGCCGCACGAACTATCGGAGGGACTCTCTGTAATAGGAGTATCAGTAGGTATGCCGGGTTGAGTTACCTTCCGCGAGAGCTGTTCCGCCGATTTTTTTTGTGCACGTAGCTCAAAGAATTTTTCGGCAACCGCCCCCAGAATTGCCGCCGGCAAGAAAGCGAGCAACTCCCAGTTCGGGGAAGCTATCAATGCGATAGCGGGGCCGGGGCAATAACCACTGATACCCCATCCGATGCCGAAGAGAGTCGCTCCTAAAATCAAGGGACGATCAATCTTGGTTTCCTTGGTAATAAAAAAATGCTCTGCCAATACGGGCTTGCTCAGCCGCAAAATGAAGCGGAAAGTCACTAAAGTGACGCCAACCGCGCCACCCAAGACAAATAGTAAGCTGGCATTCCACTTGCCTGCCACATCAAGGAAACCCAATACTTTTTCGGGATGGGTCATGCCGGAAAGTGCAAGGCCAAATCCAAACACCAATCCCGCCAACAAACTTGTCAGATTGCGAATCATCAGATTACTCCCAGCAAGTGACGCACCACAAAAGTGGTAATGATTGCGACTATTAGGAAAGTAATCGTGGCAACTAGTGAGCGTAAAGACAATCTGCCTAAGCCGCACACGCCGTGCCCGCTGGTGCAGCCGTTGCCAAGTGATGTGCCATAGCCGACCAGAAATCCGGCTACCACCAATAGCCACACCGGGAATGTCGGACGAGCTTCCGGCGCGTTGCCAAACAAAGCATAATAAACGGCGGCTCCGCCAACTACACCAACTAGAAAAAGTACACGCCACCATGCATCGCCCGGATTGGAAAAAAACAAACGCCACAAAATGCCGCTAATGCCAGCCAGTCTGCCATTTAGCCAGAGCAGCAGGGAGGCGGAGAGTCCAATGAATACACCGCCGAAGAGCGCAGGAAGAAAAGTATGAATGCTGATGTCCATAATTAAACAACTCCAAAATAAGTCGAGTATATTAGTGGTGATGGCTTCGACTATCAAGTCGTAATCTACTCGTCTTGCTGCACATACAACATTCCGCGAGTACAATCACTGACTATAAACCTTAAGGAGAAAACATGAAGCTGCTCGGCTCAAACACTAGTCCTTATGTGCGCAAGGCGCGCCTTGTACTACTGGAAAAAAGTATTCCCCATGAATATGTGATCGATCCGCCACAAGAACCCGGTAGTCTGGTGTTGCAAGTGAATCCGCTGGGGCGTATTCCCGCGTTGATTCTTGATGATGGGTTTTGTATCTTTGATTCAACAGTGATAGCCGACTATGTTGACGGTTTGAGTGATTCGCAGATTATGATTCCCCGTCATGATGCCGCTGCCCGTCTGCGTGTTAAAAGATGGGAAGCGCTTGCAGATGGCATCATGGACTCGGCAGTTGTGGTACGCAATGAAAGCATTCGCCCCCCTGAGCAACAGAATCCGGCTACTCTGGAATTGCACAATACCGCTATCTCAAAGGCGTTAGCCTACGCCGCGCAGTTGCTGGACACTCACCCATGGTGTGAAGGCGATGCTATTACGCTGGCAGACCTCGCCTTGGTAAGCGCGTTGATCTATCTTGATTTGCGGCAGGCAGAGCGGGATTGGCGCGGTAGCCATAAAAATCTTTCAACGTGGTTTGAGCGAATCAGCGCACGTCGTAGTGTGATGCTTTCGAGAGAATAATACTGTCAAATAACAGCCTAGTCCGTTTTTAACTAAATAGCAAAATGCTAAAAAAGCTAAGACGAATTTTTTGATATGCACGAAATAATGGGATTTATTTGGCCGATGATGGCCGCCTCAGCCGAGGGCATGATCTGGTTTTGGCTTATTGTTATCCTGTTAATTATTGGCAGAGGAAAAATACTGCCTTCAGAAAGGCCAGTTGTCATAGAACGCACCGGGCAATATAAAATTGATCTTGCTCCGGGACTAAATCTGGCCCAGCCCTTTATCGAGGCTCTTGCCAAACAGATTAAATCGAATGAGAAAAATAACTCTAATTGCGCTGAGTTTCGATTTAAAGTCCGCGATAAAAATTTCGCCACTGGCAAGCATCCGTTTTACCTTCTTGGGGTATCCCGAAAAAACGGACTCTTGTTTTTTGAGGCCAGACATTCTTCACCTGACCCGGCAATTTCCAAGCTAAAGTTATTTAAACCCGACATTGTCGACGGAGCGACCGTGGACATAGACAGCACAATTTATGCCTTAGCTAAAATGTGGGGGATTGAATTACAGCGTGAAGACTAAGCTACATTGATTCCTGACCCCGCAGACAACAGATATGCTTGGATAATATAAAGTTGCAAAATGAAGGCTTGGCAGAGTGTAATAGCCTACTGGTGAGCTTGCGGTTTTAGCGGTATAAACGTAACTGGTTGTAACAATCTTCTTGTAAGATGTATATAGAGCAACCTGCGAGTAATTTCCATTTTATTCTTTATTTAGATAAACAGATTTCACTTTATGCCAGAGAAACCACAACCAAGTTTTTTTAAAACAGATATGAAGAAGAATGCACTGTCGGTTTACGGCAGGATTCTGGATGTCATCGTGACCGTCCTGATTTTTATTCTGTTACTCACGCTGGTAGGTGCTTTGGCAGGGCTGGTAATGGATTTTTATTCAGCATCGAATGCTTTTCACGACGCATTGGCATCTCATAATTTGGCACATGGCATAGTCGATGGAATTGATCGTGAGTTGGTTGTCGATGTACTCTCTGTCTTTGTTCTTATTGAGCTTTTTCGTACGTTTACAGACTATCTGGAATACCGTCGCGTTCGACTTAGAGTGCTGGCAGAAGTAGGTATTGCATTTATCCTACGGGAAGTATTTATCAGTCTGTACAGTCATGGAATAAATGCAAACGAGATTTTTGCACTTTCAGTTTTGCTTGCAGTATTGATAGCGGCGCGAATAGCTGCCGTTAAGTTTCAGCCTTTGGACGATGGGAAGGAGTAGTTTGCGCGATGCCGCCTTGCCCCTTCCTGAGCAAGGTGGCATCATGCGCTAAAAGTAAACTCTCGAAGATCAATGCCACTTACTGATTTCAACGATAAAAATAGCTGGTTCAGGCAGCTATTTAACGCCTCTCCCGATCCGGCCTGGATTATTGACGGTAATCAATTTGTTGAATGCAATGACGCGGCAGTTCGTGCTCTAGGCTACTTAAACCGTGATGAGCTTCTGAATGTACATCCGTCGAAACTTTCGCCCCCCAATCAGGCGGATGGTGAAAACTCATTTGCCAAAGCAGAGCGAATGCTGGCGATTGCCAGAGAGACTGGTCTGCACCGATTTGAATGGGTGTATACAAAAGTTGATGGTGAAAACTTTATAGCCGAAGTAACGCTCTCAACAATCAAATTTACGGATAAGCAATTCATATACTGTGTTTGGCGCGACATCTCCGAGCGTAAGCGTGCGGAAGAGTATCTTCTTACTATTTCCAGTGTGTTCGACAGCAGTCAGGAAGCTATCCTAATTACCGACGAAAACAACGCCATTATCGACGTTAATCCGGCGTTTACGATCATTACCGGCTATGAACGGGAAAAGGTGATTGGCAAAGATCCGAAGATTTTAAGTTCGGGACGTCAGAGCAAAGAGTTCTATGCGAAGATGTGGAAAACTTTGCAAGAAAACAAACGCTGGCGCGGCGAGATATGGAATAAAAGAAAAAATGGTCAGCATTATGTGGAGCAACTTGCTATTTCAGCCGTTTGTGACGACAGTGGAGAGATCATTCGTCACGTTGCGGTGTTCTCCGATATCAGCGAAAGCAAAGCACATGAAGCCGCGTTAAAACACATTGCCCATTTCGATCCGCTCACAGGTATACCCAACAGGGTGTTGCTTGCAGATCGTATGCATCAGGCCATTTCGCAGACTTCGCGAGAGCACAACATGATGGCGGTTTGTTATCTCGATCTCGATGGATTTAAACCCATTAATGATGACATGGGACATGATGCGGGTGACGAAGTATTGATCGAGGTTGCCAAGCGTATCGGTGCCACGATACGTGGCGGCGATACCGTGGCGCGTTTGGGGGGCGACGAATTCGTGGTGTTGTTGTTGGGTCAGGAAAAGGGTGAAGAATCAGTTTCAACTATTGAGCGCATTCTTTTTGCCATAGCCCAACCGATTACCGTTAATGGCAAGGTCTTCACGGTGAGTGCCAGCATCGGAGTCAGCATATATCCATTGGACGATGAAGACCCCGATACATTATTGCGCCATGCCGATCAGGCAATGTATGTTGCCAAGCAGTCCGGTAAAAACCGTTTTTATATTTATGATCCGGAATTTGATCGAAGGGCAAGAAACCAGAGCAATTTTTTAAAAGAAATCCGCTTTGGGCTTGAGCACAACCAATTCGAGTTGCACTATCAACCCAAGATTAATTTAATCAGCCGGCAACTGGTCGGCATTGAGGCACTCGTACGCTGGAGGCATCCCGAGCGAGGGCTGTTATTTCCTGTTGAATTTTTGAGTTACATTGAAAATACTGATCTTGATATCAAGCTGGGCGAGTGGGTTACCGCAACCGCGCTTGCTCAAATGAGCCATTGGCGAAAGGTCGGCTTATATACTGAAGTGAGTATTAATATTTCAGGATATCATCTGGAATCATCGGGCTTTGTCGAAAAATTGTTGCAGCAACTTGATGTATATCCTGATATGCCCCACGGAAAGCTTCAGATCGAAGTGCTGGAAACCGTCGCGCTCAAAGATATCGATGTGGTTAAGGAAATTATTGAGTCATGTCGCAAATCGGGAGTTGGGTTTGCACTGGATGATTTCGGAACCGGTTATTCCTCACTCAGTTATTTGAGTGCTTTGCCGGTGGATACGTTAAAGATTGATCAGTCATTCGTGCGTGACATGCTAGTGGACAAGGGTGACAGAGCCATCGTTCAGGGGATTATCGCCTTGGCACAAGCGTTTGAGCGTCGCATCGTGGCAGAGGGAATTGAAACCGGCGAACAGTACCAAATGTTGCTCGATATGGGTTGCGAAGCAGGTCAGGGATTTGGCATAGCCCGTCCGATGCTTGCGGATGAGTTGATAAATTGGCAAGCGAATTTCAGCTAGGCAAATTTATCAACCGCATTTCGAGTTTGCAGGACGCGTACCTGCTTATTAATTAGCACGTGTTAGCCATTGAGTTTCTGTGCTGCCCTTGCGGTAGACGTTTGCACTTTTTACCTGTTTGGTACAAACAACGTAAGCCTTGGCTTTTCTGATCGAGTAATCCTCATTGACCAGACCCCAACCGCTTTCGCAGTAATGTACGCTGCTGGCTACGGGAGCCGATGTGCCTGCGCACCCTGTTAAAACTAAGCTAAATACAATTAGAAACTTTACCATGATAAATCCTCGACTCAAAAATTAAAAATTCAACTTATATTTATTTATTATTGTTTCCCCCTATATCGGAAGGTTTCCGGAATACTTTAGGGCTGCGCCGCAGGTTGAGTATTCGGGGCATCCCACGTAAAATCAGCAACCTCTCAAGCTACGCAAGACTTCTAACGTGATTTCAGTCCGCATCAACGGTTCTCAACAGACATTCGAACAGCAGACAAGCATTGCCGATCTGGTTGCCTCTATGGGGCTCACGGGGAAGCGCATTGCAATCGAATGCAATGGAGAAATCGTTTCGCGTAGTTTATTTACACAGCGCTTGCTGTCTGAGGGGGACAAAATTGAGGTTGTCGTCGCGGTCGGCGGTGGTTAGTTTTCCCGCGATGTGAGCCCCGGACATTTCCAGCAATGAAGAAGTAGTTTGTGTGTACCTGCTAACCTATATAGAAAGTTTCAACGCCAATGAGCCAAGACAAATTGATAATCGCCGGTAAGTCTTATTCCTCACGCCTGCTAGTAGGTACCGGGAAATATAAAGATTTTGCCGAGACTCAGGCCGCCATCGAAGCCAGCGGTGCGGAAATTATCACCATCGCCATCCGGCGTATTAACATCGGGCAAAATCCCAACGAACCGAATCTGCTCGACACCCTGCCTCCGTCGAAATATACCCTGTTGCCCAATACCGCCGGTTGCTACAGCGCGGATGATGCGGTGCGCACATTGCGCTTGGCGCGTGAACTGCTCGACGGACACAGCTTGGTCAAACTGGAAGTATTGGGCGATCCGCAATCGTTATATCCCAACGTGGTGGAAACCATTGCCGCCGCAAAGACGCTGGTGGCAGATGGCTTCCAGGTAATGGTCTACACCTCGGATGACCCCATTATCGCCAAACAACTGGAAGACATCGGCTGCGTAGCGATCATGCCATTGGCTTCGCTGATCGGCTCCGGCATGGGCATTCTCAACCCGTGGAATCTGCAACTCATCATGGATCGAGTACAAGTGCCGGTAATCGTGGACGCGGGTGTGGGCACGGCTTCAGATGCCGCCATCGCGATGGAGTTGGGTTGCCACGGTGTGCTGATGAATACCGCCATCGCTGCCGCGCAAAAGCCGGTACTGATGGCCTCTGCTATGAAACAAGCGGTAGAAGCAGGGCGCTCGGCATATCTGGCCGGACGTATGCCGCGCAAACTGTATAGCGCCACACCCAGCTCGCCTACCAGCGGGCTCATTGCAAAAGCCTGATGGAGCATCCTCATATTCGCAGCTTTGTGCTGCGCCAAGGCCGCGTGTCGCCAGCGCAGCAGCGCAGCCTGGATACTTTGATGCCGCGCTACGGCATTCCCTACTCAGCACAGCCTTTGGATTTGGAGGCTACCTTTGGCCGCAGTGCGCCGAAGATATTAGAGATCGGTTTTGGTATGGGCGAACCCACGGCCAAAATTGCTTTGGCTCATCCGCAAAATGATTACCTCGCGCTGGAAGTGCATCCCCCGGGTGTCGGTAGTCTGCTCAAACAGATCGACGCGCAAGGCATCCAAAATATCCGTATCATCCAGCATGATGCCGTAGAGGTATTGCGCGACATGGTGAATGACGCGACACTCGACGGAGTACATATCTTTTTCCCAGACCCTTGGCACAAAGCGCGTCATAACAAACGTCGCTTGATTCAAGCCCCGTTCATTGCCAAGCTGGTACAAAAAATTAAACCCGGCGGATACATCCATGTTGCCACCGATTGGCAGGATTATGCCGAGCAAGTTCTGGCAGTACTCAGCGCAGAGTCGCTACTTGAAAACACTGCCACCGATTATGCCGAAAAGCCCGCTTACCGCCCGCTCACTAAATTTGAGCAGCGCGGTTTGAAACTGGGGCACGGGGTGTGGGACTTGGTGTTTCGTCGGAAGTAACAAGCTCAATTGGAATGTCACGTTGCCCGTTAATTTACACTGCACGGGCGCGCAACTGCCCGCACGCCCCTTCGATCTCTTGCCCTGCTGAATCGCGTATTTTGGCGAGAATGCCACGCTGTTTAAGTGCTTTCACCTTTTTTTAATCCGCTCGTCGGAAGGGCGGCGATAGTCGAGCCCGTCAACTTCGTTAAAGGGAATGAAATTCATCACAGCGTATTTCCCGGAGAGCAACTGCGCAATCCTCTCCACCTCGGCATCACTGTCGTTGACTCCCTCAATCAACGTCCATTGATATTGCACCGGATAAAAAGTGGCGCGCGCATACACCTCAGCACGCTCCACTAATTCTTCGACAGCGATCCGCGGTGCATGTGGCAGCAACTTGGCGCGCAGCGCAGCATCTGTGGTGTGTAGCGAAAGTGCAAGCGCCGGTTTGACCTTTTCTTGTGACAAGCGCTCAAACACCCTCAAATCCCCCACCGTAGATAACACCAGATTCTTATGCCCGATATTCCCCTGAGTCCCCAGCAACTCAATCGCTTCCAGCACATTATCAAGATTGTGAGCCGGTTCGCCCATGCCCATGAACACCACCTTGCTCACCGTGCGGCGTTTACGCGCGAGCACTACCTGAGCGACAATTTCAGCGCTACCCAGCTGACGTTGCAAACCGGCGCGGCCACTCATGCAAAACACACAGCCCACCGCACAACCAACCTGCGTCGATACACACAAACCGCCACGCGGCAGCAGCACGCTCTCCACCATCTGACCATCGGCCAGTTCCACCAACAGTCTTGCGACGTCATTATCGGAGGGATACTCACCGTGCAAACGCGCCAGCCCATTCAACTCCGCTTCAATAGCAGGTAACTCATTGCGCAATGCCAGCGGAAAGAAATTTTCTGCGGGACTGTGCACTCTGTCGTACGAACCAACTTGACTCCAGCCGCGCAGAAAACGATCTTCGTGGCACAACTTGGCATCGAGATCACGCAGACGTTGTCGAAGATGAGCGATGCGCATAGGAAAGTGAAAAGCTGGAATCAAAGTGGGTTGGGAATCATTTCTGGAGCTGTGTAAATTTTAACCTAAATAATCTTTTACCCAGAAATGCCGTCATACCGGCCTGCGCCGGTATGACGGACTAATGGATTATGTTGGTTGGAATAGTATTGACAAATATCAGACCGAGTGCAGATAATATACCGCGGTCTATTAATTGAGGTTCCTATGGCAAGTCAGCAAGACAGACGTGCTTTAACGCGTCAGAAGATTCTAAATGCGGCGGGTGAGTTGTTCTTAAACAGCGGCTTTGAAAAGACAACCATCGCGCAGATCGTGGCGCACGCGAATATCGTCAAGGGTACTTTTTACCAGCACTTCCAAACAAAAATGGATCTGTTGCTGGTGCTTGGTCGTCAGGACAACGCCGGGCGAGTGCAAAATTTGATAACACTGGTAAAGGCCGGGGCATCGCCACTGGATACGCTGCAAAGATATTATCTGGTCATGGCGCAGTGGTTTGAAACGTATCCGAATGTTGCCGAAGACATCATGCTTTCGGTGATCCGTATGCATGATCCAAACTCCGATCTGCCCGAGTATATCGCTCACGATTTCACCAAGCTCATGCTGAAAATCGCCCAGGAAAGAAAAGAGGTCAGAGCCGACATAAATATTAACAACATGTCTATTGCCATTGGTGGAACCTTCATTTCTGCGGTCATCGATTGGTGCCGCAATCCGGTAAATGGCGCATTGCAAGAAAGCTGCCAAACCTGTTTTCAGATATTCCTGCAAGGCGTCCAAGCGTCCGGCAAAAAAGTAGCCAAAGCCAAAAAACATAAAGGAGTTCGCGCATGAACAACAGCTACCCTTATGAATCGGCGGTAGAGGCGTCTGAAGTCGGCATGAATGCGGATCGTCTCCGGCAAGTGGCAAATGAATTTCTCAAACAGCAGCAACAGGGATTATTTCCCGGTGGGCAACTGGTGGTGCGCCGTCGCGGCAAGGTGGCACTTAAATTGGCTTGCGGTATTGCCAGAGGTTGGCAAGGGCGTGGCGGCGATAGCATCGTCAATGTGCAAGACAATACCCCCTTCCCGGTTTATTCCACCGGCAAGCCCATGGCCGCCGTCGTCATTGCCATGCTGGAATCACAGGGGTTGCTGGACGTATCGCAACCGGTGATGAGCGTGCTGCCGGAATTTGCGGGACTGGGGCGCGATGAAATCACCATCCTTGATGTGTTAACGCATCGCGGCGGCATCATCCTTGCGGACTTGATTAACAATCACAAAATATGGAATTACAAAGAGGCCGTGTGGCAGCATCTGCTTAAGACTTCGCCGCGATATCCGCGCGGCACCTTCGCCTACATGCCGACAGAATACGGCATCATTCTCGATCAACTGGTCACGCGCCTAACCGGAAAAACCATTGCCGAGGTATTCCAAAGTCAACTTGCCGCGCCGCTTGGCTTGCACAGTATGCACTACGGCCTCGGCTCCCGTCGGCTCGATGAACTGGCGTGGTCATACTGGCAAGGCAAAGATCGCTATGTCATCGCTGAAATGGATGTGGCCGAGCGTTTCGAAGAAAAACAAAATGATGCTGCGGTGTTCGCTGCCGGGAATCCGGCGTTTAGCATGGTGGCCGATGCTGCAACCCTCGCCGCATTTTATGAATTTCTGACCAATGGCGGGCGCACCCCTAACGGTGAGCAGATCATCAAGGATGACTTGGTAAATCGCTACACAACCCGGCAAGTATCCGGATGGAACAAATCTCTCGGCACCTATCTCTCACTCGGACACGGTTTCATGCTGGGAACAGCAACCCCTTCGCCTTACGGGTGGTGGGGGACAGGCGGTTGCTTCGGACACCCTGGTTTGTTTTCATCACTGGCCTACGGCGATCACAAAACAGGTCTATCCGTTGCCATCGTTACCAATGGCAACAAAAGCCTGAGTAATTTTTTCTCGAGATTTATCAAGATCACGCATGGTTTGAAAATGGCATGCAAGTGACTGGGTGTAGTCTAATGCGATACTGCGCTTCACACCGAACGCCCTGACTTGATTTCAGCCTACCTGAATAATCTGATTCAATCGCTCACACACCTGCGCGAACAAATCACCGGACAAAGCGCCCAGCGGGTGCGCCTTGGCTTTGCGCAAGCGCCAGTCAAACGATTTTGGCTGGTGGCAAAGCACATAGCTGGCTTGCCCGACCTTGCGTCCTTTTGCTTTACCCACGGCAACTGCAAACGGATTGTCCGCATTATATTCCGCCGTGGTCATCGGCAAACCGATGACCAGCGAAGTTTTTTCATTAAAAATGCGCGGTGAAAGCACAAGAAAGGGATGCACATCGCGCATCTCACGACCGACCTGCGTGTTACAGTCGATCCAGATAATCTCCTGCCGATCCGGCACCCAGAATTTCGGTTTGCGTTTGGTCGTCACGGGTTTATTGGCCGTTACCAACGCTCGGCTCCCAGTGCCTCGCCTGTAGTCATCTGCTCGCCGCCATGACGCTCGGGCTCGTAAACCGCAAGACGCTGCTCCAGAGTAAGCTTGGTCGCCTCGACCGGCGTGATGATGACCTGATCGCCCTCGACGGACACGCGCACACGCTGGTGAACATGCAGGTGCGCTTCACGCGCCACCGCTGCGGGCAAACGCACGCCCAGACTGTTGCCCCACTGTTTGATATCAAGCACCGCTTCGGCCATGACTGGCACCTCCCGCAATATGTATAAACGGGAGTCTATACGTATGGCGAGAGGTGGTCAATTCGGATGTGATAAATAGGAGTAAAGGTCTTTCGGGTGATTCGCTGTTGGATAGTTTGACAACAGCCTAAACTGTTGTTATTGTCTCCAACATGAAAACCCGCGAATTATTTAACCGCCGCGTACCTGTCACGGAACTGGCGTTTGCGGAATTGGTGTTGTGGGAATTGCCCGAGCCTCTTTCCGGCAGCAAGCATCGCTACAAATACCGGCTG
>Ga0364867_10249_pt2 | contig 31444 bp, 25 predicted proteins | sample ExccelAu500001D4_3_FD_206915 | JGI IMG/M metagenome (GOLD analysis project Ga0364867, IMG submission 206915) | Enriched cells from Trout Bog Lake Hypolimnion, Wisconsin, USA - BchlTB.Aug13.5000.01.D4 | ecosystem: Environmental > Aquatic > Freshwater > Lake > Hypolimnion/Profundal zone | place... | reverse complement strand
TTACTCCTTGTTCTTCTTTAAGTATTTTCATCACATCATTCATTAAAATATAGTCAAAACAAACTTCATAAGTTTCTTCAATAAGTTGGGTTATGATACTGGCTTGTTCAATTGCTTCTCTTGCTGCTGTCCTATAAGCATTAATCAATCCAGGCTTTCCTAATTTAATTCCTCCAAAATATCTGATAACAACTATCAAAACGTTGGTCAGGTCTTTTGATTGTATCTGACCAAAAATAGGTCTCCCTGCTGTCCCTGCAGGTTCACCATCATCGTTGATCCTCCATACTGACTTATCAGCTCCAAGGCAATATGCATAACAATGATGACGAGCATCATGATACTCTTTCCTCAGAGCGATCAACTTTAATTTGATTTCACTTTCAGAAGTTACAGGGAATGCAAGAGCTATGAATTTGCTGCCTTTTTCCTTGTAAATACCCTGCGAAGAAGATGAGATCGTGAGGTATGTATCATCAAATATCATTTCAGCGGCCCATTATTCCAATGCGAAGGTAACTTTTTTTTACCTTCGTAAAATGGATGATAGTGATGTTTCTCTCAAAATGATTATTGACGAGTTTCGTCAAAATCTTGTTGATAAATATGGACAAGAAGAAGTTATGCAGTTTTTGTATCTTCTTTTTGAAGAGTTGAAGGGTTGGAACAAAGCCGATGTTCATCTGAAGTATCAGACATTTTTGAAAGGAAATGAGGTAACTCGTTTGAGGGATATACTAAGCCAACTTAAGAACAACAGGCCAATACAATATATTATAGGTTCGACACAATTTCTCAATACCCTACTTAAGGTGAAGGAAGGAGTCCTTATCCCCAGACCTGAAACGGAAGAACTTGTTTTATTGATTCTTAATGATTTTGACTATCAAAAAGCTGAAAGTCTCTCACTTCTTGATATCGGTACCGGTTCAGGATGTATTGCAATTGCTTTAAAGAAACAAATCCCTGAATTGGCTGTCACAGCCTTGGATTTCTATCAGGAAGCATTAAAAGTTGCCAATATTAATTCGAAGTTGAATAATTGCAGAATCAACTTCCTCCTTTCAGATATTCTTGACAAGCCAAATTGGAAAGATTTTCATGAATATGACATTATTGTTAGTAATCCTCCTTATGTCACAGAAAATGAACGTTCTTCAATGCATCCTAATGTTCTTGAATATGAACCTTTTGAAGCTTTGTTTGTCACTGATGAAGATCCCCTGAAGTTCTATAGTTCTATTACAGAATTTTCTTTTCTTCATCTCAAGCGTCCAGGTTCACTTTATCTGGAAATCAATGAGAGGTTTGGGACTCGGATTAAGGCTCATATCCTTTCAAAAGGGTTCAATAGTGCAGAAGTTCTGAAAGATCTCAATGGAAAGGACAGATTTATCCGAGCCCGTTTATCTTTTTGAGAATGAATTTCACTGAGTGACTGATAAAAAAAGGCTATCTTAGTGTCATTCTGTTTGAATGTCACGTTAAGGTATCATATTACCTGATAAGTTCTTTGATAAAACCACCTCCATTTAGCAAATCCTTCAATTCAGCAAATGGAACAAACACATCGAAGGATCCGTTAGCATAAGATGCAATGTCATATTGATTGTAGTAAAAACCAATTCCTTCACGAGTAAGATAAAAATTATAGGAAGGCCTCACAGTGTCACTGAAAAAACCCACATCTTTAAGACTCTGCAAGGTAGGAAGGTGATTTTTTTCGTGGATTTTATCACTAATTATCCTACTCAACTGGAGTTCTGAATTCACTTTAAAAATATCACTGAGACCTACTTCCTTGCCGGTCCATAAGTTCACAACGGTGAACTGACGGGTTTGCAGTCCGTGCGCTCCGCCTGTGTACGCATAATGGTCTATGTAGAAACTCAGGATGTGTGAACCATTCATAAGAACGTGTAGAAATTTCAAAGATTGCCAGTTAAAACTAGAAGCCATGGTTTCTCTATAAATACCTTCATTGGCGGCAAGATAATTTTCAAAATAGATCTGTTTCATCCCGTCAAGCATTTTCTCAGGTTGATTATTTCTGATTTGCTTCCCTGTAAATTTCACCAACATCAGGTGTATCAATGAATCTGAGATAAGAGGATTAGCAGATTCTCCCGGCAACAACATGGCAAGTTGTATTCCTGCAAAAGGTGATCCTGGTTTTTTGACCAACGGCATTGCCGCTTTCTGGTAATAAACATTTAGACCGATGCTTCCATCAGGATATTTTTCCGTGAACTCAAATTGCAAAGATCTGTGAAGTCCTGATCCGTCTTCCAATGTCCCAGTAAGATTCTGACTGCTTATAAACTTCCCGCTGAAAACAAATCCCAGATCTGTATTACTTTCTTTAAGGATGAAGTTATCACTGGAACTCATTTTTCCACTAACAGAGATCCTATTTCCATAATCCTTTCCAATTGGTTTCTTCCTTGATTGAATAAATGAAAAATCTCCATAAACTGTATCATTGATCTTGACAAGATTCATTTCAACCGGATATTCTTTATCAATGGTCCCCAGAAGATGCAGATAACATTTCTTCGGTATCATATTTTGTCCATTTCCTATATCAGCAATAATTATAAAAAACAGAACAACAATAGAATAAATGATTTTTTTCATATTCTGGCTAATTTTACTTATTTAAAGATCGCGTTACCTATTCTAACCATCGTGCTTCCTTGTTTGATTGCTAATCGGTAATCTCCAGACATTCCCATTGAAATTTGTCTGAAAAAGGTATCATCCTTGAAAAATTCTTGTGATAAAATATCAAAATAATTTTTAATCATACTGAATTCCTTATTTATCAAGGTATCATCGTCAGTATTTGTTGCCATACCCATCACACCAATGATACGAATATTCTTCAACGCTTTTATTTCACCTGATGCCAACAAATTTCTGGCTTCATCTAAGCCCAATCCGAATTTTGTCTCCTCGGTCGCAACAAAAAGCTGCAACAGACAATTGATGATCCTGGAATTACGCAAAGCTTCTTTATCGATTTCTTGAAGCAGTCGTAAACTGTCGATACTTTGAATAACTTTAATAAATGGAGCAATAAATTTAACTTTATTGGTCTGTAGATGACCAATGAAATGCCATTCAATATCCTGAGGCAAAAAAGGTTGTTTAGCAATAAGATCCTGGACCCTGTTTTCACCAAAACTTCGCTGGCCAGCAGCATAAACTTCCCGAATACACTTTAAAGGTTGCATTTTAGATACAACAACCAATCTTATATTTGAAGGGATCTCCTTAAGTATTGCTTCCAGGTTTTCCTTGACAGTCATCATTCTCTCGTCCCAATAAAATTACTGATTTTGGTTACTGGTTAACTGACTTTTCTTTAAAGGATTGATTAACTACAAATGTACAACTTGATTGTCTTCACATGGCAATAAAATAATTAAAAGATAGTTTTTCACAATATCCGTACTTTTGATTGCTCAATTTTGTTTTATGATAAGAAAGATCCTTCTCTCGTTTTTTCGTCAATTCCTTTTCTGGATTGTTTTTTTCAATTTCACGAGGTTTATTTTCATGATTTATCACCTTCGACTTCTCTTCATTGAGAAAATTCCACTGAGCGAGATCCTGGTTATCCCATTTAAAGCCCTTCGCCTTGATGTAGCAACGTCCTGCTATCTAATGCTGATCCCTTTCCTTATTCTTCTCATTCAATCGTTATACAGCCCCAAATGGATCAACAAAGTAAACAAAGTCTATACTGCGATCATTTGTTTTGCCTATTCATTGGCAACTGCAGGAGAGATTGGAATATACAGTGAATGGAAGACAAAGCTGACATACAAGGTGATAAAGTACCTGAGCCATCCATCTGAGATTTACAATTCATCTGATTCAGGTATTTTCATTCTTCTGGTCTTTCTTTTTCTTTTTATGTTCCTGGCAGGTTTCTTTTCCTATATCAAGTTCTTCGCTATTGACATTATCAGGGAGAAGAAAAACTTCTTCTTTAGTTTTCTTTTTATGTTATTTACTCCTGCAATTTTGTTTATTGGGATGCGTGGGGGCACCCAGCAGATTCCGATAAACCAGAGCGAATCCTATTATTCGAAGCACAATATTATGAACCTTGCTTCCGTCAATAATTTTTTTAACTTATACATCAGCATTTTTGAAAATTTGCCAAATTTTAACAGGAATCCATACATATTTATGGACTCCAGGAAAGCAGCTTTGCAAATCAAGGAAATCTTTCAAGTTAAAAAAGATACAAATATCTCTATTCTGAAAATTTCACGTCCCAATATTGTTCTTCTCATTATGGAAAGCTGGTCGGCTGATCTTATACAGGATTTGGGTGGAGAACCTGGCATCACACCAGAATTTAAAAAACTGGAGAAGGACGGTATTCTTTTTGACAATCTATATGCAGCAGGGGCTCGATCGGAACAGGGGATGGCTTGCATTTTCGGGGGGTTTCCTGCAAATCCTGTTTCATCTATTACTGTGCAGCCTGACAAATTCGTCAAACTTCCAAGTATGCCGCAGGTTTTACAAAAAGATGGTTATTTCACTTCATTTTTTTTCGGGGGACAATTGATCTACGGCAATATCAAAAGTTATATTATCTTTAATAATTTTGATAAAATAATGGAAGGCGCAGATTTCCCGGCAAACTTGCCAAGGGGGAAACTTGGAATCCATGATGAATATACCTTAGGATATCAATTAAATGACCTGGGAAAGCAAAAACAGCCATTCTTTTCAGCACTGTTCACAGTTAGTACACATTCCCCCTGGGACCAACCTTATAAAAAACCTTTAAAATGGGGCGATAACGAACACAATTATATCAATGCAGCTTACTATACAGATCATTGTTTGGGCGATTATTTTGCAAAAGCAGCAAAAGAGCCATGGTTTAACAATACTTTATTTATCATTGTTGCTGACCACAGCCATAACTCTTACCGGAACTGGGATCCTCAATCGAAAGAGTATCATAAGATCCCGATGTTGTTTTATGGAAATGTGATCAAAGATGAATTTAAGGGAAAAAAATGGCATTCGCTGGGCAATCAGCATGATCTCGCAGCAACATTATTAGCTCAACTCGGAATGAAACACAATCAGTTCCATTGGAGTAAAAACCTTTTTAACCCTTATGTCCCCAAGTTTGCCTATTTCTCATCGGAAGATGGATGCGGATGGATACGTCCGGATGCCTATTTTTCATTCGATGCCAGCACGAATTATTATCACTTCCTGGAAATAAGGCCTGAAATCAAAGATTCTATCTTGACTGAAGGCAAGGCTTTTCTGCAGGGTGTCTTTGGAGAATACATGGGGGATTAGTCTATTCCAGAGAATGAACTACCAAGCCGCTTCTCAATTTTGGTTCAAACCATGTGGTTTTTGGTGGCATGATATTGCCTGAATCGGCTATATCGATCAATTGTTTCATCGAAACAGGGTAGAGAGCAAAAGCAGCACGCATTTCACCACTATCCACACGTTTTGAAAGTTCTTCTAGCCCCCTAATCCCACCCACGAAATCAATTCGTGTGGAAGTTCGGAGATCAGTTATTTCGAGTATATGATCTAGAACCAATCGTGAAAGTATTGTAACATCAAGAACCCCAATTGGATCAGTATCTACAAATGTATCGGGCTTAGCCGTTAATGAATACCATTTTTCGTCAAGGTAAAGACTGAAGTTATGGAGCTTAAGCGGTTTGTAAATTGTTTTTCCTTTCTCTTCAACATCGAAATTGAAGGCAATTTTTTCTAAAAATTCTGTTGTTGACAAGCCATTCAGATCTTTTACAAGTCTATTGTAATCAATGATACTTAGTTGGTTATCAGGAAAATGAACGGCCAGAAAATAATTATATTGTTCGGAGCCATTATGGTCAGGGTTATTTACTTTCTTTTCATTTCCAACCAAGGCAGCAGCAGCAGTCCTGTGGTGACCGTCCGCAACATAAGTATATGGAACCATTTCGAAAAGGTTAATTATCGTTTGTATGATTTTTTCATCTTTGATAACCCAAAAATGATGTCCGACTCCGTCCGTTGCTATGAAATCATATTCGGGAGCACTTTCCTTCACAATCCGTGCAACAATAGCATCAATCTCCGGAACTGCAGGATATGTAAAGAAAACAGGTTCCATATTGGCATTGGTAACGCGAACATGTTTCATGCGATCTTCTTCTTTATCCTTACGAGTCAGCTCATGTTTTTTTATGATTCCATTCATGTAATCATCAACACTAGCGCAACCCACTATCCCATACTGGGTTTTCCCATTCATAGTTTGAGCATAGATATAAAGGTATTCTACCGGATCTTGCACCAGCCATCCTTTTTCCCGGAAAATGTCGAAATTTTCTTTAGCCTTGTCATAGATCGGTTGTGAATGACAATCCATTCCACAAGGAAGATCAATTTCTGGTTTGATAATATGAAGAAGGGAATAAGGATTCCCTTTTGCTTCTACTCTTGCTTCGTCAGAGTTAAGAACGTCATATGGACGTGATGCTAAATCTTTTACAATTTCTCTCGGAGGTCTAAGCCCTCTGAAAGCTTTCAATGTTGCCATAAAAATAAGTTTTAAATGTAAAATGAACCTGTAGATAAGATTCAGGTTTGGATTTTTTAGGATAAATAAATATTAGTCATTCTCTTCATCATCAACTCCTGGTTCTCCCGGCCTCACACTCCGTTGAAGCGAACCGATCAGTGCTCCAATCATTTTCGTCATTTCCATCAGATAATTCTTCGAGGCATCAAAGATCTCATGAGTAATAAATTTCTGGTTCAATGCAAGGGTCGAAAGTACCACACATTCTCTAACGGAACTTTTTGCCATTTTAAGATAATATACAAACTGGCTCTTGTTTCGTGATGAACCTTCAGCAATATTCGTAGCAATACTTGTTGCAGAAGTAAGAAAACGTTCAAAGAAATACCTCGTATAGGGATCATCTTTCACAGTTCTGCTCATCGAATAAACTATTTCAGTATATTCTAGCGCTTTATGATAGATACGTAGATCTTCAAATCTAAAGAAGGTGGTCGGTTTTTCCTGTTCGATTTCCATAGTCAGAAGGGATAAAGTGGATACTAAGTTCAGCTAGTCTATAAGATACTTTGTGGTATATTATCAACAAATATAGGATAAACTCACTTATTAACCTGAAATGTTCTGTCACCGTTTGTCAGGAAAGCCACGATTTGTTTTGCTGCAGCTATGCCGGCATTGATGTTGGCTTCTTCGGTCTGCGCCCCCATTTTCTTTGCCGTAAAGAAATAGCGGCCTTTGAAGTTGGCTTCAAATTCAGCTTTATTAGTAGGTTCAACATCTGATAGATAGGCAAAATCTTTCCGGTCTGTAAAGAGTCTTAACAAATCACTTTCCTGGATCACCTCTGCCCTGGCTGTATTGATCAGTATGGCAGGCACAGGCATCTTTGACAATAATTCATAATTGATAGATTGTTTTGTCTGACTGTTGGCAGGAATGTGTAATGATATGTAATTACAACTGGTGTAAAGTTCCTCTGCTGAAGAAACGGCAATCACACCATCCTTTTCGATTTCTTCCCTGGAAATGAAAGGATCAAAAGCAAATACTTTCATTCCAAATCCATGTGCAATGCGTGCAACATTCTTCCCGACATAACCGTAAGCATGGATGCCTAGTTTCTTGTTTTTCAACTCAAAACCTGATTTTCCATTAAAAAAGTTCCGGGCATGGTACACCATCATTCCAAGAGCAAGCTCGGCAACTGCATTGGAATTTTGTCCAGGAGTATTCATGGCACAAACACCTTTTTCAGTGGCTGCCTGCAAATCGATATTGTCATACCCTGCACCAGCTCTGACTATGATCTTCAGGTTTTTCCCAGCATCGATAACAGCTTTACTGGCCTTGTCACTTCTGATAATCAAAGCATCCACGTCGGAAATTGCGGTGATAAATTCCTCTGGTGTAGTATAATTTTCCAATAATACCAATTCAAATCCAGCTTCCTCAACAACGTTTCGGATACCCGTCACTGCAATAGGGGCAAAGGGTTTATCTGTAGCAATCAGTACTTTCGTCATATAGTTTTTTTTAGGTTTATGATTCTGTGGGGAACAATTAAACATTTGCCTTTTCAAATTCATTCATTGCATCAACCAATGCCTGAACACTTTCAATCGGCAATGCATTGTAAGTAGAAGCCCGGAAACCACCAACTGAACGGTGACCCTTAATACCAATCATTCCTTTGGATTTCGCAAATTCCATAAACGCATCTTCCTTGTCTTTATATTGTTCTTTCATGACAAAACAAATATTCATCAGAGAGCGGGAATCTTTTTCAACAGTTCCAATAAAAATCTTACTGTTATCAATTGTATCATACAGCAATTGCGCCTTCTTTCTGTTCATTTCCTGAACTGTTGTAACTCCACCAAGACTCTTGATCCATTTTAGTGTTTCAAGACAGGTGTATATTGCAAAACAGGGAGGTGTATTGAACATTGATCCTTCCTTGATATGTGTCCTGTAATCAAGCATAGTAGGTATCGGGCGCTCAACCTTGCCAAGTATGTCATCACGAAGAATCACGAAAGTGACACCAGCAGGCCCAAGGTTTTTCTGTGCCCCTCCATAGATCATGGCATATTTTGAAACATCAACTGGACGGCTGAGAATATCGGATGACATATCTGCAACCAGTGGAACCGGGCTCTCGATATCAGTGTGAATCTCAGAACCATATATTGTGTTGTTTGTCGTAATATGGAAATAATCGGCATCAACTGGAATGGTGTAATTTTTAGGGATATAAATGAAGTTCTTATCTGATGATGATCCGACAACTTCAACTTGTCCGAAGAGCTTTGCTTCCTTTATGGCTTTCTTTGCCCAAACACCAGTTTCAAGATAAGCGGCTTTCGTCTTCAATAGGTTGAATGGGACCATGCAGAACTGCAAACTGGCACCTCCTCCGAGAAATAAAACATGATAATTTACTGGAATGTTGAATAATTCTTTAAACAGTGCTACTGCATCATCAATAATGGCTTGAAAATCTTTGCTGCGATGAGAGATCTCGAGTAGTGACAAACCGCTTCCATTCAGGTCAAGAACTGCTTTTGCTGAATTTTCGATTGCAATTCGCGGAAGTACGGATGGCCCGGCGTTAAAGTTATGCTTCTTCATATCAAATTAAGTGTTAAAATTTATAGATTTATTTACTAGTTGCACAGACTAAGAAGAAAAAACAAAGATAAAATAAAAATGCCGCAAAAATCAAATAATAGAATGAAAAAATTATGGAGTTTGCTGCAAATTTAATTGATTTATCTATTCCTTGCATCAACTCCTTCAATGAAATTCCATCGATTATTTTCAAAAATAAAGCCGTCGTAAATATCACCTGCAGGAATGAGTATAGGGGTCTTGCTATCCGGAGACTCCATTGTAACAATCCTGTCACAAACAATCATTGATTTTTTCAATTGGCTATCATCAAAAGTCCTATGGGTTGGATTCCATTTTTTTTCATATGAAACTGATTGTTCTTCATATCGTAAAACCATTGTGGATAGTGGCGAATATTTAAAGATTACACGTTTTTGTTCACCATCCTGATATTTATTGAATATTTTTTTTCCAAAATGAGGACAGTTGTTCCCATCAAATACAAGAATATCAATAACTTTTTGCATCTGCAGAGAACTTGTTCCTTCCCATCCAAGCAAGGTGTAGATCATTCCTGCATCGGTATTTTCCGGAATGATCTGATAGTACAAAGCACCATACCAGCAATTGAAATTTAATATACTATGTTCAGGATCTGGTAATGAATCCGACTTGTCAATAAGATCAATGGTTGTAAAATTACTGTGGTCACCTTTGTCCTGTACCTGAAGAAAACAAAAGTAGAAATTAGAACCATTTGTAAGAGGAAGATTCCAGTTATAAATCCTGAACTTCTTATCCTTAGAGGTAATTTTTGATACCTTCTTGAGGGAATCAAAAGGGTAGAAAAAAGATCCCGGTATTTCTATGGCCTTCTTGAGTGTTTGTCTGAAATGGTCGTTCAAAGACTGACGGATTGTATCATTGTCAGTTTTCAAAATTTTACGCTGAAGTGATATCAAGGTATCCTCCATCTGAGAAAGCCTTATAGGTTCCTGTGATTGAAGATCCAATGAAAAAAGACAAAAAATGGTTAGAAAGTAACTAGAAATACGATGTACAGGCATATGATACTTTAAAGATGTAACGATCAAAGGTAATTCATTATTTTTATTCACTTAATTTTGCAGCAAAGATATTGATGATGAACTTGAATAGCAGACTAGAATCTTTTGTCTCTCTTGGAAATACAATACGGGATTTTCTTAATCAAAATTTCAAGGAGGAAAATCCCTTATTTTCCATTTTGGAAGAGTCAATAGAAAAAGCGGGCAAAATTAATGCATGGTTTACGCGTGAATCAGTTGAGCATGCCTTACATGTCTGGTCTTTAAATTTAAAGAAAGAAAATCTTGAGAAGTGGCTGGAACCCTATATTTATCAAATAAATAATGCAGGTTTTGTAAGAAATGTCGCTGTAATAATGGCAGGAAACATTCCTTTAGTGGGATTTCACGATTTCCTTGCGGTTCTTTTTTCAGGGAACCAGTTTATTGGACGACCTTCTTCTAATGATACTGAACTGATCCAATCCCTGACAAGGATTCTAATTAGCCTTAATGGCGAATGGGAAGATAAAATATCATTTACCAAAGAAAAACTCACGGGGTTTGATGCTGTTATTGCCACTGGCAGCAATAATTCTGCACATTATTTCAATTATTATTTTTCACGATTCCCTCATATTATCCGTAAGAACCGCAATGGAGTTGCCATATTAACTGGAAATGAAGATGAAAAGGAATTGTCAGGACTTGCTGATGATATTTTTCTTTATTATGGGCTTGGATGCAGGAATGTGTCCAAACTTTTCATTCCTAAGGGATATAACTTTGACCCATTGTTTAAGTCTTTTCACCGTTATCTCCACTTTTCTGTACATAATAAATGGATGAACAATCATGATTATTATTGCTCTGTTTATCAACTTAATCAAATTTCTGCTTATGATAATGGTTTTGTGATATTAACTGAGAATAATGCAATTGCATCGCCACCTGCTGTTATTTATTTTGAATATTACTTAAAAATGGAAGATCTGGTTACTCGAATGACACTGCAAGAAGATGAAATTCAGGTTATCATATGTAAGAAAGAGATTCCTTTTTCTTCTGTCTTACCAGGATTCGCGCAAATACCCGGATTATCTGATTACCCTGATGGAATTGATACCATGAAGTTTCTACTTGACATTCGAAAATAATTTTCGTCCTCAATTTTTGCTTATTCAAATAAAAATCTTTACTTTTGCAGGCTCATATTGAAATCCATACATAAAATGAAGAAAGATATTCACCCGAAAGATTACAGGTTGGTTGTTTTCAAAGATATGTCGAACGACTACGCATTTATTTCAAAATCAACTGTTCATACTAAAGAAACCATTGTGTGGGAAGATGGTCTCGAATACCCGTTAGTAAAGCTTGAAATTTCACACACTTCTCATCCTTTCTATACTGGAAAAATGAAACTTATTGATACTGCAGGTCGTGTCGATAAATTTAAAAGCCGATATTCAAAACATATTGAAAAGAGAAACAATCCGTAATTCAGCGAAAATCCATATATGTTAGCCTCCTTTTTTTATAAAAATGGAGGCTATTTTTTATTCAATTACGCAATAAATCCTAACTTTGCCGTTAGTACTTTTTCTTGGTGAATTTTCAGAAACACAATTAAACAACTCTGGGCAAAAATGAATTATATCCTCTTTGATGAAAGTAATGTCAGAACAAGCTTATTACCACTAACGTTTATGCGTCCGGTAGGTGATATCAGGATAGGGATTCTGACCATACGTGAGAAATGGGAAAAACGTCTAAACACAAAAACATCTTCGTTGACTGATAATTACCTCTCAAAAAAATATCCCATAATAAAAGAAGAACAAAATATATTAATTAACGGTTCGGTTTGTCCAACGGACGAGATCATAGAACTGGTTAAAAAATTAAGACCTCATCAAACAATAGTATCTGGTGAAACAATAATTGCATTACATGTTACCGCAGAAGAATTGGATAACACTGGTGATCCTACGGTCGAAGGGATCGAAGAAATTGAAGTAAAGGAATGCCCCTTACAAGTTAGTCACACTTGGGAGATCTTCTCGAAAAATGAAAAAGCAATCCTCGATGATTTTAATTTCCTTACACAGGGAAGAAGATCGCACGCCCTCAATAAAACAAATGTGGTTTTAGGAAACAACCAGGTTTTTTTGGAAAAGGGAACAAAAATCAATTGTGCTGTACTGAATACTACAAAAGGTCCTATCTACATTGGTGAAGGTGCTGAAATCATGGAAGGTTCAATGATAAGAGGCCCAATTGCAATATGTGATCATGCGCAGGTTAAAATGTTGGCTAAACTATATGGCCCGACTACAATTGGGCCCTATTCCCGTGTAGGTGGAGAAGTAAATAATTCTGTGATCTTTGGATATTCAAATAAAGCTCACGATGGTTTTCTCGGACATTCTGTCATTGCTGAATGGTGTAATCTTGGAGCCGACACAAATACTTCTAATCTGAAAAACACCTATGATTGCGTTAGATTATGGAGTTATAGTAAACAAACATTTATCAATACCCATCTGCAGTTCTGTGGACTGATCATGGGTGACCATTCCAAATCAGGTATTGATACCATGTTTAATACGGGTACAGTGGTCGGGGTGAATACCAATATTTTTGGTACGGGGTTTCAGCGAAATTTTATCCCTTCATTTACCTGGGGAGGAACTACCGGTCATTCTAATTATAATCTGGAGAAAGGGATTGAGGTGGCAACTGCCGTTTTCAAACGCAGGGGCTTGGAATTTGATGAAGTTGAACGTACTCTTTTGTCCGACGTCTATCGTCTTACATTAAAAAACAAAAGGCTCTAACCATTACTCGCTGTCATTACTTTTCTTTATTTTCACATTTGGCATACATATTGATCATTGGGGTTTCTTTTTAGTCTCATGATGATCAATGACATTTTGACTATTTTTATAATTGACCTATGAAAGAACAACCTCTATATTTCTCCGACATTCTGGACCCTGAAACAGAATTCATTCCTCTCTTATCCTCTGAGGATGAAGAAGCAATGAACACAGAAACTATCCCTGAAATTCTTCCAATACTTCCTTTACGAAACACTGTATTATTTCCTGGCGTTGTGATTCCAATCACTGTAGGGAGAGATAAATCTATAAAATTGATCAAAGACTATTATAAAGGGGACCGGATTATCGGTGCTGTTGCACAAAAAGACCCTGGTATCGAAGATCCTGAATTCAGTGACCTGAATCTTGTTGGAACCGTTGCATATATACTTAAGATACTTCAGATGCCTGATGGTAGTAATACCGCGATCATACAGGGAAAAAGAAGATTTACCATTAATGAGGAAGTCCAAACCGATCCATATATCAAAGCCAGGGTTACTCCTTTTGATAAACCTGCAAATATTAATGCAGATAGCAAAGAGGTTTCTGCCCTGATCTCTTCCCTGAAAGATCTTGCCATCCAAATTGTCAATAAATCACCAAATATTCCTTCTGAAGCAGCTTTTGCTATTAAGAACATTGAAAGTCCTGCCTTTGTTGTTCATTTTATCTCCTCAAACCTGAACATAGAAGTTGCGGAGAAACAGGAACTTTTGGAAGTGAATGACCTGACAGAACGTGCAAGTAAAGTACTGACTTTTCTTACCCGTGAATTACAAGTCCTTGATCTGAAACAGCAAATACAAAGCAAGGTAAAAATAGACCTCGACAAACAACAGCGGGATTATCTTCTGAATCAACAATTGAAAACAATTCAGGAAGAGCTCGGTGGAAATTCCAATGCACAGGAAATCAGTACGCTTAAAGAGCAGGCGAAAGAAAAGAAATGGTCAAAAGAAGTAGCTGAGATGTTTGATAAAGAATTGAACAAACTTCAACGGATGCATCCGGCTGCGGCAGAATATTCGATTCAGGTCAATTACCTTGAAACCCTGGTTCAATTGCCTTGGAACGAATATACCGACGATAACCTCGATCTTCACCATGCCCAAAAAGTTCTGGACGAAGATCATTTTGGTCTGGAGAAAGTAAAAGAGCGCATTCTCGAGTATCTCGCCGTGATAAAACTAAAGCGGGACCTCAAATCACCGATCCTTTGTTTAGTTGGTCCACCGGGAGTAGGTAAGACTTCACTGGGAAAATCTATAGCACGGGCTCTTGGAAGAAAATATACCCGGATGTCATTAGGGGGTCTCAGGGACGAAGCAGAATTGCGTGGACACCGAAAAACATATATTGGCGCCATGTCTGGACGAATTATTCAAAGCTTGAAAAAGACAAAAGCTGCAAACCCTGTTTTCGTACTCGATGAAATCGATAAAGTAATGGGCATGAATATTAACGGGGATCCACAGGCAGCCTTGCTTGAAGTGCTGGATCCTGAGCAAAATTCTGCATTTTATGACAATTTCCTGGAAACAGAATTCGACCTTTCCAGGATAATGTTCATTGCAACCGCCAATACACTGAGCACTGTTCATCCCGCTTTGCGTGATCGGATGGAAATCATTGAATTACCTGGTTATCTGGTAGAGGAAAAGGTACAGATAGCAACCCGACATCTGGTACCAAAACAGATGGAAGAACATGGGTTGAAGATGACACAACTAACTTTTAGCTCAGAGTTCCTTCAGGAAATTATCAATGATTATACACGGGAAGCAGGAGTTCGCACCCTGGAAAAAACAATTGCTAAAATTATCAGATTCAAAGCAAAATCTATTGTGACGAATGAAAAATTCAAGAAAAATCTGTCAAAAGAGGATTTGCATAAGGTGATGGGGCCACCGATTTTCCAGGCTGACAAAGCAATCAACAATGATATCCCTGGAGTGGTCACCGGGCTTGCATGGACATCAGTAGGAGGGGAGATATTATTCGTTGAAGTAAGTCTTAGTAAAGGCAAAGGAGAACTTACTCTGACTGGAAACCTTGGTGACGTAATGAAGGAATCTGCATCGATTGCATTGGCCTACTTAAAAGCACATGCTTCAATATTCTCGATTGATCCTAATGTTTTCAGTAAGTGGAATGTTCATATTCACGTTCCTGAAGGAGCTACGCCAAAAGACGGTCCCTCTGCAGGTATTACCATGTTTACTTCACTAGCTTCTGCTTTTACCCAAAGGAAAGTCAGGGAGAAAATGGCCATGACCGGAGAAATTACTTTAAGAGGTCGTGTTCTGCCTGTAGGTGGAATTAAGGAAAAGATTTTGGCTGCGAAAAGAGCAGATATCAGAGATATTGTTTTATCGATTGACAACAAGAAAGAGATTGAAGATATCAAGAAAGATTATATCCAAGGTATCACCTTTCACTATATCGGTGAAATGATGGAAATTAACAACTTTGCATTATTAGAAACCAAGGTTAACAATTCGATTGATTTCGCATAACCAATCCTCTATCATTCAAAACATTCCAAATTCCACCATTTTTCACTCTACTAATAATGAATTGATTAAGTCGCAAACTGTGTTTTTTCTATTCTCGTTCTATACTCAGGCTATACTCATTCTATAGTGCGGCAATAGGATTTTATTACGGGTTCTTTTGTTTAGACATTGTTTAGATATATTTTAGATATACTCAGCTCCTGGGTCTAAAAAGAAAGAAAATGTTCTGATTTATCCATCAAAAGTAAAGTTCATCTTAAAACGGTTCTGTGCCAGGAATAGTACTTTCACTTTTTAACAGAATATTCCGATATGGATCAAAGACAAGGTAAATAGGCTGCTTTGTAAAAACGAATTGATAAAACTGATCGATTTTGTCATTCATGACATTTAAGATATTTTCAGATGAATCTGAAAAAACAACTTTCAATTGAACAGGCATTTTAAAGTAAACGGTATTCGTTTGTTTTTGAAATATCCTTAATTTCAACATCCAATTACTTTCACTGTACTTTTGAATTTCATATGAATTTGAATATACAGGATGATTCGGGTGAAAGAGCCATTCATTAAAAAACCAATCAAGGCTGGTACCATTAATTTTCTTTGCTCTGGAAATAAAATCATCAGTGACAGCATTTTTGAAGGTCAGGTTGGAGTCCGTTACATAATCTTTCAGCAACTTGAAGAAGCTGCTATCTCCCATAACATATCTTAATTGGTGAAGGACACAGGCTCCCTTATCATAGATCACAGCTGAATTGTAAAGTAGATTTACATCTGGGGTTTGAATTGCCCATAATGGATTGTATATGGCAAATCCCGGATTTTTTGCAAGGTAATAATCAGCTTGTTGATCAAGATGATTCCGATAACCAGATTCTCCGACTCTATGCTCAAGCCATAACGATTCACAATAAGACGCAAAACTTTCATTCAACCAGATATCTGCCCACGTTCCACAAGTAACCAAATCACCAAACCAATGATGTGAAAACTCATGGGCAACTAATCCTTCATGCCAACCATTCGTGGTCAGATTGATCATGGTCTGGTTTTCCATCCCTCCCCATGGAAAAGAACCATTCAGTGTGGCGAATCCGATCTTTTCAAAAGGATATTCTCCAAACAGAGAAGAAAAAAAATCGGTCATGGATCCGATAATATGTTCAATAGAATCAGGGTGCTGCCCTTTTTGAAAATAAAACCTCACCGGAATACTGTCAGATGGGTGGTACAACTTATGCCAATAAACTATATCCAGGGAAAACCCTATCATTGAAGTCATTGTCATAAGATAAGTTGCCATAGGGTCTTTACTGACCCAATGATAAAAAATAGTATCACCTTTTATTAGTGAATCTGCAAGGCTTCCATTAGATCCAAATTTCACCTTTGAAGGAACCTTAGCCGTCAGTTCTAACAGCGCTTTATCAGATGGACGGTCCCAGCAGGGAAGCCACTTTCTGGCATTCTCTGGCGGAGAATCCGTGAAAACAAAACCTTCGCTTGAAAACAAAGCATGATCTGCTGTGTTTTTATGCTTGTAGAAGACCTTAACGCTCACAATGTTCCCAAGTTGATATGTTTGATTAAGTCGGATTATCAACGAATCTGCAACATGGGAAAAAGAAATCCCTGCTAATCCAACCGAATCAATCTGGATTGAAGAATTTACTGCATTCAGGCGAATGGAACTCAAAACAGAGTCGACCTTAAAAGTGATTAATTCATTAGCAGAAAAGTAGGTTGAATAAGGACTTTGATAACAGTTGTAAAGATCAATAAACAGATTGTATTTCAAAACATCATAGGAGTGTTTCATGTAAAAATGCGCTGTATCCGTTGTTGTGAGCCTAATAGATGATCTTGAATTGTCATCCTGCCCCCTCAGTCCTACGAAAAAAAATAGGGCAATAATCAAAGACAAAAACCGGATCAACTTCATATCGATTAAAAAAGGCCCCTTATTACTTAGTGATGATCATTCTTCGCGTTTTCTTGTAATCGCCAGCTTGAATGGTATAGAAATAAATGCCGGGCGCAAACATTGAACAATCGATATTGACTTCATGCTTTCCAATACCTTCATTTTCAACAATAGGAGAAGCCATGATCTTTCCACTAATATCTGTAATGTCAATGTGAACGAAAGACTCTTTATTTAATTCATAAACAATCTTAGTCGTTTTTGTAACAGGGTTTGGAATATTCTGATACAAATAGAAGTCATCCTTCGCTAAAGGTTGAGAAACTCCAAGAGTGGTAATTCCCCCTTTAAGAACAATCTCGTCATTTGGATCAAAATAGAACTTGATGGGCTTTTTATCGAATATCCAGGCAAACAATTGATGGTTCACATCATTCATTACACGAAATACGGTATCCGTTGAATCAGCGAATAGTACTTTAAAATTCAAAACCATCCGGAAAAAAGCAGGGTTAGCCTGTACCTGATTAGCCTGGAAATTCACTTTCCATTGACCATTTCCGATGCTATCGAAATTGTACTTATTCTCATAAACCGGATGATTGGGTTGAAAGATCCAATCAGAAAAATACCAATCGTAATTTTGACCTGATATTTCGTTGACTTTTGCGTTAAAATCTGCAATGGTGGCCGATTTAAACTTTAGGTTTGTATCTGAACAATAGGCGGGAAGCAACCTAAAAAAAAGGGAATCACCAAGAAGGTACCGGATTTGATGCAACACACAAGCACCTTTCTCGTAAGTTATTGCAAAATTGAATAAAATATCAACTGTGGGTGTGTTGATAGCCCAATTAGGAATTGAAATTGCCCAACCTGGATTTTCAGCCAAATAGTAGGAAGCATCCCCCTGAATCTTATTTAGGTATCCTGAATAGCCTGCTGTCTTTTCTGTCCAGAAAGATTCCGACCAGGTAGCAAATCCTTCGTTCAGCCAGATATCGGCCCAGGTCCCTGGGGAAATCATATCCCCAAACCATTGATGAGCAAATTCATGCGATATAATTTCTTCATTCCAGCAATCTGGGCACAGGCTTGTAAGGGTTTGGTTCTCCATTCCTCCCCAAATAAAACTAGAGTCTAATGTGGCAAAACCATTTTTTTGAAAAGGATGTTCGATATAATTCTGTGAGTAATATGTGGCCATACTTGGCATAATACTTTCAATATAATCAGGGTTTTCACCGGGATTATAATAAAACCGCAATGGAATGCTGTCGAATTGATTGCTGATCTTATGCCAGTATATGATATCAATATTGTAATTCAACCGTGCAGAGAGAACTATCAGGTAGGTTGCCAGCGGTTGAGCGCTTGACCAATGATAAGTAAGTGTATCACCAATGAGGGTTGAATCAACGAGTGCGCCATTTGATCCGCAGCGGGCTGTAGCCGGGACTTTGACGGTCATATCCAGCAAGGCTTTATCAGAGGGTTTATCCCAGCATGGAAACCAATGTCGCGCTCCTTCTGGCTCACAATCTGTAAATACATGACCTCCGGTAGCATAAAAAGCACCGTCGATGACATTATTATGATGATAACAAATCTTAACCTGAAATTGTTCTCCTGGGTTGTAGGTCCTGTTTAGTTGAACCTTAAGAACATTGTTGACATGAGTAAAGGAGACCCCCGCAAGTCTTATGGAATCTATTCCCAAAGAAGTTGTATCAGCATCAAGATTGATGTAGTTAAGGGCAGAATCGACTTTGATCAAAATGATGATCTTTGCTTCATAATTTGTGGGGAAAGGCCTGAAAAAACTGTTGTAGATATTAAGGCTCATTGTATAACTCAAGACATTATAAGTATGAAGAGGGCCTCCAACATTAACATCTTTCAAAGAGACAAGAGAGCGTTGATTCATGGCACATTTCTTTTTCGAACAATAGTATGCTCCTGTACTCCCGGGAACCTGAGATTGTAACAAGCTTGTTGAAAAGAAACAAATAAAGCAAAAAAGGATTAATTTTCTCATTGTTCAGGATTGTTGACGTTTCAGAAAACAAAGTTACGATTAATTAAATCATATCATCTGTCATTGTAAGCGAACGAAAATCCATACATTTGTCAGACCGCAACCAGGATTAGAAAAATGAAAAGTATCCTATTCGTGTTTATTACGTTGCTCTTTTTAAGCGGTTGTTCAATGCGGCCTGAAGAGAACAATGGTAAAACCGTGTTTAGATACAACGAAGCCGCAAATATTACTTCATTGGACCCGGCATACGCAAGAGATCAGGCAAATATTTGGGTCACACACCAGATTTATAATGGACTGATTCAATTGGGCTCACATTTGGAGATCTTACCTTGTATTGCTAAATCCTGGGTCATTACAGCTGATGGAAAGGAATATACATTTCATTTGAGAAATGATGTGTTTTTTCATGATAGCCAGGCTTTTGAAGGCGCGAAGGGGAGACGTGTCGTGGCCAGTGATGTGGTCTACAGTTTTTCAAGGATTGTAGATCAGAAAGTAGCATCACCTGGTTCCTGGATCTTTAATTCTGTGGAAAAAAAAGGGGACAGATATAGTTTTTTTACTCCTGACGATTCCACTTTTATCATTCGGCTCAAACAACCATTTCCTCCTTTTCTGGGAATATTAACGACCATGTATTGTTCTGTTGTGCCCCATGAGGCAATTGAAAAGTTTGGGAATGATTTTCGCAAGAACCCAGTTGGTACAGGTCCATTCAAATTTCGGATTTGGAAGGAAGGGGTAAAACTTGTACTGGTCAAAAATAGAGCCTATTTTGAGTTTGATCACGAAAACAGATTGCCCTACCTTGATGCCATTGCAATAACCTTTCTTGCAGACAAACAATCGGCTTTTCTTGAATTTGTGCAAGGGAAACTGGATTTTATGTCCGGGATTGATCCGGGGTATAAGGATGAACTACTTACACGTAATGGAAAGCTGCGGAATGAATTTATAGGGAAGTTTAAACTTATTGCTCAGCCATATCTAAATACCGAGTACCTGGGTTTTTTGGTGGATCCTACGATCGTTTCGACCAAAAATAACCCTTTACGATTAAAGCAAATCAGGCAGTCGATTAATTATTCGTTTGACCGGCGAAAGATGATCGAATTTCTAAGAAACAAGATCGGGACACCCGGAATTAATGGCATTATTCCAAAAGGTATGCCCTCTTTCGATACCAACAAAATTTATTATGATTATGATCCTGAGAAAGCGAGGAAATTGCTTGTTGAAGCAGGATATCCAGGTGGTCGCGGTCTTCCTCCGCTTACACTTTCTACTACCTCAGATTACCTGGATATATGTAAGTACTTACAGTATAAAGCAGGAGAAACCGGCATTGAAATTAAAATTGACATTTCTCCTCCGGCAGCTTTAAAAGAAATGAAAGCGCAAGCAAAACTACCTTTTTTCCGTGCTTCCTGGATAGCCGATTACCCCGATGCAGAAAATTACCTTTCCTTATTTTATGGAAAGAATTTTTCGCCTCAAGGACCAAATTATACCCATTTTTATCGTAAAGCGTTTGATTCGCTTCTTGAAAAAGCCATGAGTTGTCCAAATGACTCCATTAGATTCAAATATTACCAAGAACTTGATAAAATGATTATGGAAGAAGCTCCTATAGTGGTTTTATTTTATGACCAGGTTCTGCGGTTCGTTCAGAATAATATTGAAGGAATGGAGTCCGATCCGATGAACCTTCTCACCCTGAAAAAGATAAAAAAAACTGGAACTGCTATACCTCCAGTTTCAATCCATCATAAGCCTGGCTGATAAAATCGGGCAATTCAATTTCTACATCTTCGTAGCATCCCATTTGGTGGCTGATGTGTGTCAGGTATCCATGTTGAGGCTTCAGCCTCTTCAGTATTGCAACAGCTTCAGATAAGGTAAAATGTGAATAATGCTTTTTCTTTCTCAAGGCATTGATTATGACAATTTTGGATCCTTCAATTTTTTTCATTTCTTTTTCAGGAATGTCAATGGTATCCGTGATATAGGTCAAATCTCCAATTCTGAAGCCGAAAACATAATGATCCTTGAAATGAAGGGTTTTAATTGGTAATATGGAAATCCCTGAAATTTCAAATCTCCTGTTCCAAATTAAGTGCAGGTTGATTTCAGGGACTCCCGGATATTTTACTTCATTGAAAGCATAAGAAAATTCCTTTTTAATCACCTTTTGAACATTCTTGGATGCATAGACATCAGCAGGTCTTTGAAGAATATAATTGAATGCCCTGACATCATCGAGACCCCCAATATGATCTTTATGGGCATGTGTGATGAGGATGGCATCTAAGGAACAGAGGTTTTCCCTGAGCATTTGTTGACGAAAATCAGGGCCACAATCTATAATAATTCGTTTCTCTTCGGTTTCAATCAAGACAGAAGAACGTAACCTTTTATCTTTGGGATCTGAAGACCGACAAACATTACAATCACAAGCAACGACGGGAACACCTTGTGATGTTCCTGTTCCAAGAAAAGTAAGGAACACAGAAATTAATGATTAGGTTAACATTTTTCTTTGCCATTTTTCTCTTTAAACTCACTTATCAGTTTGACAAAAGTCTCTTTGACAGAAGTTATAGAAGTGGCTTTGAATGCGTTGGAACCTGCAAACGCATAACCACCTTTGAGATTTCCTTTTACCGCATTGATTAGGGCAGTAATGATACAATAAGGACTGGAAGTTATATCACAAGTTTTGATACATTTAAAAGGACATTTAATAGGTTGCTTTTTACCTTGTTTGACCTTTTCCAGAAAATCATTAAAGATAGCACGACCTGGCATACCAACAGGACTTTTTATTATCCCAATATCTTCCTTTTTCGCATCAATATAAGTTTGCTTAAAATCCTGGGATGCATCGCACTCTTTAGTTGTAACAAAAATTGTACCCATCTGCACACCAGATGCTCCAAGTTTCATAATGTTGTAGATGTCTTCACCAGTATAAATACCTCCCGCAGCTATCACAGGAATAAGTTGATGATATTTTTCTTCGAAGTGGCTTACCTCCTCTACCACATCAGGTATTAATTTCTCTAAAGAAAAATTTAAATCTTCTATCTGTTCTGTTTTAAAACCAAGATGTCCTCCAGCTTTAGGACCTTCAACAACAATGGCATCCGGAAGATAGTCGTATTGCGTATGCCATTTCTCACAAATAAGCTTGGCTGCCCTAGCGGAGGAAACAATTGGTACCAATTTGGTTATACTATCTTTTTTAAGAAATGACGGCAATTCAAGTGGCATTCCAGCTCCGGAGAATATAATATCCACCTTCTCAGCTATAGATGTTTTGACCATATCGACAAAGTTCGACATGGCGACCATGATATTAACACCAATAATACCTTTTGTTTTTTCACGTGCGAGACGAATCTCTTCTTGTAAACCAAAAATACTTGCTTCAAGAAAATTAGTTGAAAAATCCCTGTAAAGAAGTCCGAGACCTGCACTTGAGATGACACCTACCCCTCCTTCATTAGCAACAGCAGACGCAAGGCCTGATAATGATACTCCAACGCCCATTCCACCTTGAATGATTGGAATTGAGATACAGAGATCTCCTATAGAAAGTGTTTTCAATGAACCTTTTTATTTATGCAAAGATACACTACTTTTAACTCTCTTTTACATGATAGGCTAAAACCCATTAAAATTGATAATCAAAAAACTAGATTGAAGATGAAGTGATGTAGAATTAAAATTCAACATCCTCCTGTTATTAAATATTGAAAATTATCAAATATATGTCATGGTTAAACGTTACCTTTGCATGACGTTCAAAAAGGGTACGAATCGAGATTATGTTCAAGGATATCAGATCGATAATTGGTTTGCATTATTTCCGGAAGGAAGTAGAGAAAACGAACAGGATTAGGAAACTGACCAACCTTAGAGATGCCAGGAAAATTGGTATTCTCTATAATCTGGATGATGTTCCTGATTATGAAGTTGTTGAAGAATTTGTTACTCAGCTCCAACATGATCGTAAAGAGGTCAAAGCATTAGGATATGTAGAAAATAAAAACCTGATCAATCGTTTTCTCCCTAAATTATCGTATGATTTTTTTTCAGTGAAGGATATAAATTGGTTCTATAAACCTGTTAAGGATAAAGTAACGGATTTCATTCAGAAAGATTTTGACCTTTTGATAGATCTTGATATGAAAGACAATCTTCCCTTAAAATTCATTTCAGGTCTTTCTATGTCAAGATGCCGGATAGGTCGTTTCTCTGAGGGTAGTACATCTTGTTATGACTTAATGATTGATGTCAATGCATCCACATCGGTAAATGAATTTATCAGGCAGATTACACATTATTTAACGATCATCAACAATGATGGAAAGAATACAGGATAAATTACGTGGAACAGGTGTTGCCATTGTGACTCCATTCACAAAGTCGAATGCAATTGATTTTCTTGCTTTTGAAAAAATTCTTAATTTCACGATTGAAAATGGAATTGACTATATCGTTCTGTTAGGAACAACCGGCGAATCAGCTACACTTTCGAAACTGGAAAAAAAAACTCTTATAGAGTTTGCAATTGATAGGATTGATCACAGAGTTCCACTTGTTCTTGGATTGGGAGCAAATAATACCTCCGAACTAGTCCTAACAATACACGGAACACCTTTTAAAAATATAGATGCTATTTTATCCGTTTGTCCTTATTATAATAAACCAAGTCAGGAAGGAATTTATCAGCATTTTAAGATCGTTGCGGAAGCAAGTCCTGTGCCTGTAATCCTTTATACGGTTCCCAGCCGAACTTCAAGTAACATCTCTGCATCTACAACACTGAAACTGGCAAATGATTTCAGCAACATCATAGGAATAAAAGAAGCATCCGGTAATCTCGACCAGATTTACCAACTCTTGAAGCACCGTCCTGAAGGGTTTCTCGTAATTTCTGGTGATGATGCTATCACGCTGCCGTTATTAGCTGCAGGTGCAGATGGTGTTATTTCTGTTGCGGCAAATGCCTATCCTGGTAAATTCTCAGTAATGGTTAGATTAGGACTCAATGGAGATTTTATTTTTGCCCGTAAAATTCATTATGAACTCATCGAATTTATAAATGCTATTTTCCTTGATGGAAGCCCTTCCGGAATCAAAGCAGCATTGAACATCATGAACCTTTGTGAGGAGATTGTTCGTTTACCACTTGTTGCTGTGAATAATGATGTCCATAGACTAATTAAAAAACATATTGGTCAAATAAATTAACTTATGAAAAAAAAATTGTTTTCTCTTGTCATTTTCGCTTTCTGCATATTGGTTTCTTTTGCACAGGGACAGAACAACAAACAAAAAATCCTTGACAGTTTATTTTTTGGAAATAAAGAAGTTTATTTTTCTTTTCAAATATTTGACCGTGATGAAATTCAGGTTTTAACGAAGATCATTTCGATTGATAACGTGAAAGGAAAAGATGTTTATGCTTATGCAAACAAAAAAGAGTTCGGCAATTTTCTTGATCTGGGTTACAAATATACTATATTGCCTCATCCGGGAACCTTACTGAAAAAGTCCGACCTTCATATGGGAGGAAAGATGAAAATTCCGACATATGGCTTTATCTGGAATTTTTATCCGACTTACCAACAATATGTTTTAGATATGCAGGGCTACGCAGTTAATTATCCATCCATTTGCAGGCTTGATACATTAGGGTATTCTGTGGATGGAAGGCTTCTGCTTGCTGTTAAACTCAGTGATAGTGTGAATGTTAACCGTGGAAAACCTGAGTTCTTTTATTCTTCAACAATACATGGTGATGAACCTGTTGGGTACGTTCTGATGTTGCATCTGATCGATTCGCTGGTAAATGGTTATGGCTCTGTTACTAGGATCACTAATCTGCTGAATAATTATCAAATATATATCAGCCCACTGGCCAATCCTGACGGGACGTATGCCGGTGGAGATAACACGGTTTGGGGAGCAACACGATATAACGCCAATGGAGTTGATCTTAATCGCAATTTCCCTGACCCTCAGGCAGGCCAGCATCCTGATGGAAACGATTGGCAGCCTGAGACAATGGCATTCATGCATTATGATTCCATACACCACTTTGTAATGTCAGCTAATTTTCATACTGGTGACGAACTGGTGAATTATCCTTGGGATACTTGGGCAAAACTCCATGCAGATGATGCCTGGTTTCAGTTTGTCAGCCATGAATATGCCGATACTGTGCACCTTCACAGTTATCCAGGCTATATGACAGAGTATAATGATGGAATTACAGATGGGTATGCGTGGTACCAAGTCACAGGAGGAAGGCAGGATTATACCACTTACTTTCATTACGGACGTGAAGTAACGATTGAGCTATCATATATCAAAACATTGCCTGCTGATTCATTACTAACTTATTGGGGTTTTAATAAAAGATCTTTTTTAAATTACATTGAAGAATGTTCTTATGGGATTAACGGACAGGTAACTGACACTTTGTCTGGGGTTCCTCTAAATGCCAAAGTAATGATCATTAACCATGATATCGACAATTCTTTTCAATATACAAATTTGCTAACCGGATGGTATTATCGTCCTATAAATCAGGGTACTTGGGCATTAACATTTTCCTGTAATGGGTATTATACCAAGACTATTGGTGGAATCAATGTAGTTGATCGGACCACTACCAAGTTAAATGCGAAGTTAATTCCGATTGGTTATGGAGTTCAATATAACAGCCAGAACAATTTTCAATTCGTTTACCCAAATCCTTCAAATGGTAAAATTCATATACTTCTTCCTGAATCAGGAACAGGTAATGTCACATTTTCTTTGTATGATTTAGAGGGTAGATTATTACAATCTGGTCAACTAACCAGATCAGGGGATCAGACAGCGCCTCCGATCGACCTAATGCAATATGTTACAGGAATATATCTTTTAACACTGAATTTTGAAGGACACAATTATGAAAACAAAATTGTAATTCAAAAACAATAAAAATATTGAAGTAAAACCTACCGTTGGTCAATACAATAATATTTTCTTTTATTTTTTAAAAACAGGTCCTGAACAGGATTATTGCAAGAATTGAACTTGATATCCAACCCCAATTAATATGGATTACTTTGGGCTCTTCATCAAAAAATAAATCATTGGAAAAACGTGCACGAAGTATTGCAGGAACAAGAATTAGCAACATTGATAATTCCAAAATGATCTCAAATGTATTCATAAGAGGTTGTTTAATGGATATTATGATTCCTATTCCGATTAGATATGGTAAAAAAAACTGTGACATGAGAAAGGGAAATCGCTTACCTTTTCTAATATTATTGAAATAGATGTTTCCTGTAAGCAAGATATACCGGGACAATAAGATGCCACTTGCGAGCATTCCCAATAAACTCAATATGACCATCAGCATCTTCGTAGTGTCATCAAAATAAAGATAAGACAGAACCCATCCGAATTCCTGATTTAAAAGTGTCCCAAAAATTAAATCTCCAAATGATTGTGTAAGTGCATGAAGAGAAAACCAAATGATAAATAATCTTATGGTCCAGTTCTCATGACTTATAATGCTGAAAATGAAAATAGTAACAAATGTTAACATGAACATGATTAACGGGCCACTACTAAATACTACCTTTACAGCATCTGTAGTCCAATCTCTGCTACGGATAAGAAAATCAACATCGTAGTACCTCATTACTGACTTAATATTGAAAGTTTGAGCAGCAATGGCAGTTGCTGATTCTGTAAGCAGAAAAACGAGTAAATAAGAAAGTAGAAAAATGAATGTAGAATTCAGAAGAATAATCCAAAAAGTTGAGGTTGATATCGAATCACCAGAATGTTTTCTCAGAGGCGATTTTTGAAACAGTGTTCCCCGTTTCCTCAACACACTTAGTTTCCGATTAATCCTATAAAAAAACCAAGAGATCCTTTTATCAGAACCTGGTTTTAAATGCATAAATCTTTCGTTTTTCAAAATTCATCACCTGCATAAGGGACACCACCAGTCGAATATTCACCTGCATCAAGTTTTTGTTTAATAATCTTGAATGTCTTGATCGTATAATCAACATCCTCTAAAGTATGAACAGCAGTGGGAATAAGACGAAGCATAATAACTCCCTTAGGAACGACGGGATAGATGACAATTGAACAGAAAAGTCTATAATGATCTCTCATATCCTGCACCAACTGAGTGGCTTCACCAACACCGCCTTTCATAAAAACGGGAGTAACAGGTGAAGCAGTGTTTCCTATGTCAAATCCATTTTCTTTCAATCCCCACTGAAGAGCTCTGACGATAGTCCAGAGTTTCTCCCTTAATTCAGGACGAGTCTTTATTAACTCCAGCCTTTTCATAGCACCAACAACCATTGGCATAGGGAGCGATTTTGCATAAATTTGAGAACGCATCTTATACGCTAGTGATTTGATGATCTGTTTATCACTGGCTACGAAAGCACCAATACCTGCCATCGCTTTAGCAAAGGTACCGAAATAGACATCGACTTGTTCCATCACCTTTTGGTGTTCACTCGTTCCTTTCCCATTATGGCCCATCGTTCCAAATCCATGTGCATCATCTATCAAAAGACGGAATTGATATTGATCTTTAAAAGCAAGGATTCCATTCAGGTTACCCAGATCACCAGACATACCATAAACTCCTTCAGTAATGACAAGTATTCCACCGCCAGTTTCATCGGTCAGTTTTTTCGCACGTTCAAGTTGCTTTTCAAAACTTACCATATCGTTATGAGGATAAACAAACCGTTTACCCATATGAAGTCTCAAACCATCCAGGATACAAGCATGAGCTTCTGAATCATAAACCACCACATCATGCCGGTCGAGAAGGGAATCAATGATAGATATCATTCCCATATACCCAAAGTTCAATAAATAGGCAGATTCTTTCCCTTCGAATGCAGCCAGTTGGCGCTCTAGTTCGAGGTGATATTCAGTTTGACCAGACATCATTCTGGCACCCATTGGATAACCCATTCCCCAAGCGGCAGCTCCTTTTGTATCAGCTTCTCTGACTTCAGGATGATTAGCAAGCCCAAGATAATTATTGAGGCTCCACACTATACATTCTTGCCCCTTGAAGATCATTTTATTGGAAATCTGTCCTTCCAACTTTGGAAAGTAATAGTAACCATGACCCTGATCAGCATACTGACCAAGAGGTCCCTTGTTCTTAATAACTTTTGTAAAAATGTCCACCTGAATTAATTTATGAGTTTAACGATAGTACAATTAGTTGTATTCTTACAGAATTATTATATTTTCTGGTTCAGAACCCTGTTGTTTAGTTTAAAATTGAAAAACTTGTAATTTCAGTAGGCAAAATTACTTCTTTAGGGTGGATTATCAAATTTATCTTGATCTATTCTTTTTCCTCAATACAAGGAATACTATGCATGATTAAATTCCGTTAGTAAAGAAGTGAGAAGATCCGACTTGATTTTGAATAACCGTAAGTGTTTTCATCATGAGGTATTAAGAAATATATTCTTGTTTTTAATGGAAAAATTGTAATTTTGCACTATGAAAAAGAGTTTTCTCTTCTTTTGCCTGTCATTGCTTATTTTCCTATCTATATCATGCAAATTTTCCAAGTTGCTTAAAAGTGATGATACGGAAAAAAAATATTCTATGGCTTTGAAGTTGTATAGTGAAAAGGATTATTCACATGCTTTGCAACTTTTTGATCAACTGATGGGAGTGATGCGTGCAACAGATAAAGCTCAAAAAATCTATTATGAACAGGCATATTGTTATTATTATTCGAGGGATTACACAATGGCAGCTTACTACTTCAAACGCTTTAGTTCAAATTTTCCCAATACACGCGAAGCAGAGGAATGCACTTTCATGAGCGCTTACTGCAATTGTATGAATTCGCCAGAATACAGCCTGGATCAAACTACCACCCATGATGCCATTAAGGAACTCCAGGCATTTATAAATACATATCCTGAAAGTAAACGTCTTCCGGAATGTAATAATCTTATCGATAAGATGAGGGAGAAACTTGAAACAAAAGATTATCAAATAGCACGCCTTTATTACAAGATGGATGATTATATTGCTGCTGTCACATCTTTCAGTAACTTGTTGAAAGATTACCCTGAAACACAAAAGAAAGAAGAAATTATGTTTCTTATCTTTAAAGCTTATAATAAATACGCTTTAGAGAGTATTGATTTTAAAAAGAAAGATAGAATTTTGAAAGCATTTTCTGCATACAATGATTTTACTACATTATTTCCTTCTGGGCCTTACAGTGTTGAAGCTAAATCACTCAAGGCAAAATCCCAAAAGGAGCTTACCTTATTGGAACTAAGGTACCAAAAGAAAAATATGATTACAAATAAATAAATAACCGATGGATTATAAAAAGGTGAAGACCGAAAATATTGCCGTTACGAGAAACATTGAGGATTTTACTATGGGAACCAACAACCTATATGAAACGGTGTCTATACTATCAAAGCGATCTAACCAGATTTCATTAGAAATGAAAGAAGAATTAAAGCAAAAAATTTCTGAATTTACTTCTACAACAGATAACCTGGAGGAGATTTTTGAAAACAGGGAGCAAATAGAGATTGCGAAATACTATGAACATCTGCCCAAACCAACTCTGATAGCCATACACGAATACCTTAATGGAGAAGTATTCTTCAGGAATCCGCACAAGGAACATCAAGATGACTTTTAATCTTCAAGTTAACTTGGATGCTAAAAGGAAAAAAAATCGTCATCGGTATCACTGGAAGCATTGCAGCCTATAAAATCCCTTTTTTGGTTCGTTTGTTTATCAGAGAAGGAGCAGTAGTTCGCGTAATAATGACTTCTTCAGCAACAAAATTTATTTCTCCACTGACACTTTCAACACTTTCTCGTAATAGTGTCATCGTTGATCCATTCAAGGAATCGACAGGAGAATGGAATAACCATGTGGAACTTGGCTCCTGGGCTGACGCTATGGTGTTTGCACCTGTTACAGCAAATACCCTCGGGAAAATGGTTAATGGCATTGCTGATAATTTTCTTATAACTGCTTACCTTTCTGCGAAATGCCCTATTTTTATTGCTCCAGCGATGGATATTGACATGTTTAATCATCCTTCGACAAAGACAAATATTCAAAAGCTTCGTTCATTTGGAAATATGATCATCGACCCGCAAATTGGAGAGCTTGCGAGCGGACTTTCAGGTCCAGGTAGAATGGAGGAACCTGAAAATATTCTTTTCAGGGTACAGTCCTTTTTTGAGAAGAAACAAGACTTTTTAGGAAAAAAACTTCTTGTCACAGCTGGGCCAACATATGAAGCCATTGACCCTGTAAGATTTATTGGGAACCATTCCTCAGGATTGATGGGGATTTCTATTGCAGAAGAAGCTAGTAGTCGTGGCGCAGAAGTTACTTTGATCAGTGGACCTATCAGTTTGAGTCCTGTTAATAATAAAATACATCATGAAAAAGTAGTTTCTGCTGCTGAAATGTACCATGCTTGTAATGCATTTTTCCCTGCTGCGGACATCTTAATCATGGCTGCAGCGGTGGCCGACTATACACCTTCAGAAGTTTCAAGGGTGAAACTGAAGAAGAAGGAAAAGAAAGATTCTCTTGAACTAAAAAAAACTAAGGATATCCTGGAAGAACTTGGAAAACAAAAGAAGCAGAATCAGCTTCTGGTTGGATTTGCCCTTGAATCTGACAATGGCATATGTAACGCCTCGGAAAAATTGAGAAAGAAAAATCTGGATCTGATCATTTTAAATTCCCTTGAAGATAATGGGG
>Ga0364867_10287_pt1 | contig 31614 bp, 33 predicted proteins | sample ExccelAu500001D4_3_FD_206915 | JGI IMG/M metagenome (GOLD analysis project Ga0364867, IMG submission 206915) | Enriched cells from Trout Bog Lake Hypolimnion, Wisconsin, USA - BchlTB.Aug13.5000.01.D4 | ecosystem: Environmental > Aquatic > Freshwater > Lake > Hypolimnion/Profundal zone | place... | reverse complement strand
TTGATGGTACTAACAGAAAAAACTTTCAGGGACATTAAGCAAAACGTGGATAAACTTTTAGCGGGCATTAAACGGAAAATGGTGGCGAAGACTGCCAATTGAGATTAATACAATCACGAAGGCTAACTTGACAAAAGTTTCTCAATACGTGATGCTGCTTCAATGCCGCTCGTGAAAGCTCCTTCTATAAATGGACCCCCTATATAGTCACCTGCGAAAACAACGTTCTCGTTTTCGTGTTCGATTTCTCCATTCATAAAAGTTTTTAGCCGATGGAAGTGACCTACATTAAATTCGGGTATTGCCTCTTCCCAACGCTGTATTGTACGCGATGTTGCTAATTTTGAAATATCAAATACTTTTTTACATTGAGATGCAGCGGATGATAGTAACATATCTATTCGATCGTCCGACTCTTTACAGAGTTTTCTGCCATTCGCTCCTGATGCAAAAAGTTTAACAAGCGTGGTCTTCTTGCTATCTGTATTTGTAACATCTGAAACTATTGTTATTGCCCCAAGGGTTCTGTTTTCCTTTCGAGGATATGCAATACCAAAATTTTGTGGAGTAATTTTCGGGTTATATGTTTTTGCAACAATTGCAGTTGATGAGTAATGAACGGATGAAAAGAAAGCAACTTGTTTGTTGCTTAACCCTTTTATCATTTTTGATATACCAGTTGCTGTTGTTGCACACACGATACCATTTGATCGAAGCTTTTTAGTACCATGACTATTTTTTATTTTTACCTCGTAATCATTTTTGGAGATTTTATGTACTTCAGTAACTTCACTTGAAAGTAAAACATCACAACCTTTTGCAGCAGTTTCAGGAATCCGTTGTAAACCACATTTGAGAATATGTGTATGATGGCGAAATGCAGCTTTTAAAATTAAACGCAACATTGCTTCTGAGGTATTATCTGCTGACCAGTAACAATATCCATCTAGTGCTGGCTGGATAAGGTAGTCAAGCAGTTCTTGAGCATTATTATTTTGTAATGCTTGGCTTACCGACAGCTTATCTAGTGGATATCCTTTCCACATATGATTTACATCAAGGGTATTCCACGCTTTTATTGTTTTAACAATTTCTTGTATAAGTTTCAGTTTTGATTTAACAGAGAGGATTGAATTACCAAATATAACTGATGTTGATAATAAAGGATAAAGTGTATTGTTTCTTATAACGGCAGATTTGCTTTTTCTAGTATATAAGTACCTATCTAACCCCGATTGTTTGAGGAAAGTAAAAGTGTTCGTATAAACGTCTGAGATAAACCCAGCTCCTAATTCGAACGTAGCTTCATCGGTAGCGTGACTATGCATACGGCCTCCCAAATAATTGTTCTTTTCGATAATCGTTACGATAATACCTTTTTGAGAAAGAGAAAAAGCAGCAGCGGTCCCTGCCATGCCACCACCAATTACGATAATACGTTTTTTGTTCATTCTTCGATTGAAGACGTATTATAGAATAAATAAAATTTTTTCCATAATTAATTCATTTTATTATATTTAAACTTAACATATAGATATTTTTCCTTATTTTGCGAAGGTAAATTCTCCAAGTGGGATAAATTTGCCTCTTAACATATTGGGTGAATATTTTTGAAGTAATGAAGTTAGTTTATTGTCCAGTTGTGGAGGCAATAAGTGAGGTGGTATGCCTATAATTCCAGCGTCCTTTTTTGTCCCTGCCAGTTTTTTAAAGTCTACGATATTAAGAGTAATGATAATTCTTCCTTGGTGAATTGCTAAATCATAAACTTCAGTATCAGTAAGTCCTGACATTTTTAAATCATGGCTAACATGTTTAATTTCAAAATGTTCATTAAGTCGAGGAAACGAGGTACGTGGTCGCATGTTCTCATCAAAAAGAAGCTTATGCTTATGAAACGTTTTAGGCATGAGTATTTTGCGCAAGGAGATCTGCCGCTTCTTGAACTGCGCCCTTTAGTACATTGAATTCAACATAAGACCATTCCTTATGTATATCTTCAAGTGTATACCCATCACTCAAATGATAAAATATCGTTTCTATTGGGATACGTGTTCCCTTTATCACAAGATGCCCCCCCATTATTTTTGGATCGGAATTTAGAAATTTCATATAACAACTTAGTTTATAGCAAAATTGGAATAAAAATTCAATTTTTTTTCCATACTTGCTAATGCGTACACAAAATTTTTGTTTAATTTGGCACATACCTTATGGATTTTTCAATATTGAACTATGCTGACTTTATGGTATCATTATTTTTGAATTATCCATTTCTATACATATGATGCAAGGATAAGATTAGAATAATCAGGTATAGAAAAAGGGTGGCTATATTCCTTGAACGGGGTACTATCTAATTTCCATTCGGGGCACCAGGTCCGAGCCTCTCCGGTTCAAGCATACGAATAGCTTGATAAACAGGACTAATTTGGGTATTCGACAAGCCTGGATAGTCCCACGGCATACCAGAGGGGGCAATCGAACACAGCAGTACCCTTTTCTGACTTAAGTCAGATAATTGATAAGTCGTACCCAAATTTGCAAACTTTTCCTTCATAAATTTTACGATTGATTCAAGATTATATTTTGCTAAAAGAGCATCATCTTTGGCAATTTGGATATTTCCAATTTGTTCTTCAATAAGTTTATTTTGTTCTTTAAATATTTCATCTGAATACACACCATTTAAATTTTTTTGAATCAGTGATTGACGAAGTTCATGAAGTTTTTTTAACTGTATGTCGGCTTCCTCCCGTCGTTTTTGAAGTTGTGCTACCCGTTGATGATAGGTTCGTCTGAGAAGTGCTATAAATGCATCAATTCCTTCTTTTGTCGGAGTTATTGTTGATAGAAAATTAGTTACAGCATCATTCAAAGTATCCATTGGTATTGACGACATACCGCATCTTTTTTTACAAAAATAATAAGCATATTTACCACGTTTCCCTTTACTCCATGCACCGGTAAAAAGTGTTCCACATTTACCACAAGTTACAATTCTTCGTAGAGGGAACTCGGGATTATCTCTGTTTCTTCGTGTGAGTGGTACAATAAGATTAGTATTTCTACCATCAATTATTGCCTGTACACGATAAAAAAGAGATTCTGAAACCATTGGCATATGTTGACCTCGAACTTCCTCAGGATATCTCTCTGAGGTTAATATACCAATATAAAATTTGTTTCGAAACATTCTACTAATTGCTTGTGGTTTAATGGGATATTCCTTTTTTTTAAATGTTTGTCTTATCCCCCATTCATTCATAATACTAGCCATTTCTGAAAGTGTCTTTGTACCAGTAGCCATCAAATCCCATGCATGTTAGATAACGATACGTTGTATAGAGGCGTTATAGGTACTTTGTAAATATCCGACTGGAGTTTTGTATCCTAACTGTTTTAATCTTACATCAAAATTATAAGAATTCAAGTAGCAAATTAATTTCTCTTCAACATCTTCTCTTCCGACAAAGATATACCGCTTGATTACTTTCCCTTTTATCTTTCCATTAAATCTCTCCACCATGCCATTCGTCCAGGGATGCCTGAATTTAATTGTTCGGTGCTCAGTCTTATTTGTCTTACAAACTGTGTCAAAGGGATGCTCCTTTTTTGTTTGTTTCTTTTTAGGAAGAAATTTACAGGAAAACTCAGGACCATTATCTGTAAGGATATAGCGGATGGGATATGGATAAAAGGCAATAACTTTTTCAAGAAACTGTTTTCCCATCTCCATGGTTTTTCTGTCAGAAACCCAGATAAAAGCTATCCTAGTTACCCGATCTATGCAGGTGAAAATATAGTAGCGTTTCCTATTTATCTTTGGCGCAATCACCGTATCTATATGCAGAAAGCCTCTTGCATACTTCCTGAACTTTTTTATCTGTCGCTCTGCCTTTAAGAGCTCCTGAGGCAATACGGAAAGACCATAACGGGATACACAGCGGTAAATCTTCATAGGGTACAAATGAGGTATTGTTTCATCTAACGTCAGATAGATATCTTCGATACTCTTTTTAAACTGACGCCTCTCAAACAATATGAGGTCTTCCTGCTCTGTTGTTAATACGGTTCTGGTTTTATCTGGACTGGAAGATTTATCTTCAAGACTATCCCTATCCTTCCATTTTTTCACCGTAAGCCAGGAAATGTGATACCGCTCTGCCAATACAGCTATTGGTTCGGAACTTTGCTTTATCTTCCTTCGTATTAAATAATTTGTCTTAGCGTTTTTATGTAATTTCTGTAACATACGTTTATAGATTATACTCTATATAACGTATCGTTATTAAACAGCTACATATCATCCCGGTGCAAAAGTTGTCATTTTTGAAGGAGGAGGAGATTCAGAATTTGATTTAGCTATGATAACAGCTTTATTCCCTAAATTTGTAAATACTGTGAATGCAATTTCGGGTGGTAGTAAAAATAGGATAACCGATCTACATAAAATTTTATCGGAGGTCGCTGATAAAAGTAAGTTACCTATGAGCTTCTATGGCGTTATCGATTGGGATACAGAAGGCTCAATTAAATCTAACTCGACTCAATTATTTAAATGGGATGTGTATCATATAGAAAACTATTTACTAGAAGAAAAATACATTTTAGAAGCAATGAATGACTTATCCTTAACAAAGGAAACTACAAAGTGGACTCCTGAACTTATTACAGAAGAACTCAAAAAAAGCGCAGAAAGCTCTCTAGGGGGGTTAGTTTTACACAAACTTATAACCGAAATTAATAATGCAATAGTTAGTAAAATTTCTATTGGTGCAAACCCAGATAATAAATCTTATGCTCCTGATCTTTATAAATCTTTAGAAAGTGCAAAGGATAGAATTAGTATATTATCTGGTGAACTAACCGAAGCTGATATATTAAAAAAGGAGGAAAACTACAGGAAACAATATCTATCGGCATTAAAAACAGAAGCATGGAGAAGTGAATTTAAAGGAAGAGATATCTTACATAGATTTGTGACAAAACACATACCTGGGGTTAAATATGAAACAGTTAGAAATTTGATAATAAATAAAATGAAGAGAGACGAATATCAACCGTCAGGTATGAAAAAAATAATAGTTGCAATTCTTGCAGATTAAATCACTACTTTTTTATTTCTTGAGTAACGTGAAAGGTTATCCCAAAATTTAAAATATAAAAATATATTTACTTCTTTAATCTACTATGATATAGTTTGTAGCACTTCTACGCTTGCCTAAAGTAATAAATTTTTTTATGTCTTTGCAGAAAAGAACAGATATTGAACTTTATGACGAAAAAGACTATGACAGGCTTTCTCGCTTACGGGTGAACTATCGTTCATTCCAATTTACCTCCGAAATGGTAAGAAAGTATCTTTCCCACATGCATCTGGTTGAACAAGATTATCTGCAAAGAGTTAAGAACAATAAAGAACATTTTCTTGACTTACTTGAAGGGGCAAAGATGGGCTGGATTATTGATCACAATGTTGTGCCCTCTCTTGCAAAAACCATTGCTGAGGTACTACTGACTTGTGTCATACAGCCATATCTAAAGAGTGCCCAACGGTTTTATACTGAACAAAATATTCCGCTGTTTCTCATGGATGTAGATTTTAGTTTTGGGATTGTTGAGATTCCGACAGCCATTATAGGAGCGTCAACTGAGGGTGAAGGAGGAGGGAAAAAAGGGATAGATTATGGTTTGATAAATGGATTTAAACATACGGGACCGATTCCTTCTCCTGCAACTGATCAGTTGTATAATGAACTCCTCCAAACATGTCAGTATCAGAGAAAACTGTTTGTAAAAGACCATACTGGAGAGACGCTTCTTTCATCGGTTATCTCCTGTTTAGAAGCAGATGAATCTTCCCATACAAAAGAAACATTTCATCGTAAAATTCCTTCCTATCACAATAAAACACTCTACCTGGAAGGAAGCTATTTTGGGAAACATGCGTATAGGGCATTGTACAAACTGTGGAAAGAAGAAGGATTTTCCTATGTATTCTCCTGATCCATCTCCCTCACTTATCCCATCATTTGTTCCTCATAACGCCTATGAGGCGCAAGAACTGCACATTTTGCAGCAAGTCCAACATCATACACTTTCAATAAACCAGGCCCTCTATTCCGGTCTCGCTTTCTCACTTCCCATTCCAATTTCCTGGAAACTTGCACTCTATCATTTTTTAAACTCATTGCCGATCCACAAATTATCTCCAATGGAATTAACGATTATTATCACATTAGGCCCATTTGTCGTTCTGTTATTTTTTCTCATAATATTCTTTCTTGTAAAATATCTGATCACTCACATCATTCCGGCAGTGCTAAGGATATTTTTCAAGAAAGGGCAACAAAACCATGTCTTTCTTGAGCTTACATTTCCTCACGATACCAGTAAATCTTCTTATGCCACAGAGCAGTTATACAAATTAATTCACACGGTAAGCCAAATGCACCGGGGATTTTTACAACCCACGAATATATTTTCACTCGAAATTGTATCAACACATGATGAAGGTATTCGATATATAATCGCAGTGCCGCCAACAGAAGTTTCTGTTTTCCAGAAAACGCTTTTATCCTATCTGCCCGGCCTGACAATTAAAGAAATTCCTGATTATCTTGAAAATAGCCCTTTCTTTACCAACTCATCTAAAATGAAGCAACAAGAACAAACGTTAAAAACTGCCAAATCAGTTGGGGTTTTGGAATTTAAGCTTTCCAAAGATTTTACTCTCCCTCTTATTGATCAAAAGAAATTGGGAGTCCATGATGCAATCTCTTTTTTAACAGGGAATATGACCAAACCCAAAGCAGGAGAAATAATAGCATTTCAAATAGTACTGAGTACAACGCTCAGTGATGCTGTCAAACGGCGTATACAAAAAATAAAACACACCATTTATCAGGGAAAACAAATATCACCTGTTCTTAATAAAGGGTTTCTGGAAGGGATTCTTCCCTCTCCCTTGTATTTATTACTCAGTCCGCTAGTATGGATTGTCATATTTCTTATCCGTCTTGTCATTCATATTCCTTTTCTACTGCTTGACCCGAAAGGTCCTGAGTCAAAAAGCTATTTCTCAGGAGCACCTAAAATCCCGCTTGAAATTCGTTTAAATCCGTATGAACAGGAATTGACAAATGTTGTAAAAGAAAAACTTTCCGGTAATCTGTTTGAAACGTCAATCAGGTGTTTTATCCTTGCTACTAGTCAGGATGCATTTGATACCAGAAGAACTGGTCTTATCTCATCCTTTGGACAATATGCAAACGAATATCAATCATTAATTCCAAGGGAAATTACCTGGCTCCCATTCTTTTCAACCAGTGCAATAAATAAACGGATTGCTGATTTTGCAAAACGCAGATTAGCAAACAATACAACAATCCTTTCGTCATCAGAGCTTTCAGATCTGTACCATTTTCCAAACATGGACATCACCAGGATTGAGGGACTTGCAAAAAGCAAAAGTCATGATCTTCCTCCCCCTGTTTCCATGAAACGGGATGCAAATGATCTTGATATAACTGTCGGAAATAACATTTTTGGCGGTGAAGTTACCCCTGTGGGACTTGCTAAAAAAGATAGGCGGAAACATACCTATATTACCGGAAAAACCGGTATGGGTAAATCAACAATCATCAAAGGCATGGCGCTTCAGGATATACAAAACAATAATGGAGTAGCAGTTATCGATCCACATGGAGATATGGTTGAGCATTTATTATCCCTTATTCCCCGCCATAGGATGAAAGACGTGATATATCTCAATCCCTTTGATAAGGCATTTCCGGTAGGACTCAATATCCTTAGCCCCGGTATTGTGTATGCAGACAAAGAAGAAGAACAGCTAAGAATTGCTGGAATTGTGATGGCAATATTTATGAAGATCACTCCTGAAAAGTACTGGGGACAACGAATGGAGCATATTTTAAGAAATGCTATATTAACTGCGTTACAAATTCCTGCAAATACTCCTGACACGCCATATATATCGTTATATACCATTCAAAAGCTTTTAATTGATACAGCGTATCGGAAAAATATAACGAGCAGGATTTCTGATCCAATCCTTAAGCAATTCTGGGAAAAAGAATACGTGCTGTATACGAAAAACAAGCTGGGCGATATTATTTCACCATTAACAAACAAAATCGGTGAATTTATTACCGATCCGCTGTCTCGCTCGATTTTGCTTCAGGAACGCTCAACTATCAACATTGCAGATCTTATGGATCAGGGGAAAATAGTATTGGTAAATCTTTCCAAAGGAAATTTAGGGGAAGAAAGAAGCGCATTTTTTGGAACCGTTATCATTTCACTCATTCAGTTAGCGACTTATGCCAGAGCACAAATTCCGGAAAATAAAAGGCGTGATTTTTTTGTCTATATTGACGAATTTCAAAACTTTGCAACAGAACATTTTACCGAACTCTTTTCCGAATCAAGAAAATACCGGGTGTTTTTTACGCCATCGCACCAAAATATTGCCCAGATTGCTGATCCAAAGGTACTAAAAATCATTACTGGCAATAGCGGAAACTATATCACACTCAAAGGAAGTCCTGATGATGAAAAGGCACTTTTACCAATTTTTTCACCTGAACTTAAGGAGGGACAGATCGTTAACTTGCCTCCTCACCATTTTTTTATGAAGGTCACAAACGATGAATCAGAAGATGGATTTTCAGGCATTACCACACCAATTGATCAAGAGGGGGACGATACGATAAAAAATGAAATAATCGCCTACTCAAGAGCACATTTTGCCACCTCCCGTGCTGAGGTTACTAAACAACTGGAAATACTCCTTTCTATAACACCCGTCCCTGTCAAAAAAAGAAGAACAAACTCGAAATCCCCAAAGCAAAACGAGGGGAAAAAAGTAGTGAAAGAAAAGAAAAAGCAACTCTTGTAATTGTGGTTTACAATGTCGTCAATGTTAACGACAAAATTATGGTTTAATTGAGGCTGATTTTATACAATTTTGTGATACCTACCTTTATAAATATACGGAGTATTTATTGATACAGGTTGGGTTTGGCATTAACACATAACAACTATTCCAGAAAGAAATAATCATACTATGCAACAAAAACTATTATCACAAAAACAACAAGAAATACTCACCCTCCTCCCCCGTTTCAGATTCCTCGATAGAACACATATACAATCCTTTCTCAAACACAAAGACGAAGCACGAATCAATAAATGGCTCAAATACCTTATGCAAAACCAGTACGTAATAAGACGCTATGATAACGCAATAATCGGAAAAAACAAACGTCCGGCAATCTTTTTATTAGGAAACAGTGGTGTTCGGTTTATTAACACCTGTGGGATATATGATAAAAATTTTATCCATAAACTGTACTTTGATAAAAAGCGCTCTGAAACATTTATTGAGCATTGTCTCATGATAGCAACGATTTGCTGTGCATTAACTAATCAACAAAGCGACATAACATCATATGAGTACGCAACAGAAAGCGACATCTCAGACCCTCACAACTCGTTTCATTTTCTTAAAGATTCCGAACTAGCGATAGATCTCATATTTAGTAAAAAAGACCAAGGGAAAAGAAAAAAATGGTATTTTCTCATGTATTTTGATCAGACACTACCGCGTTACCGATTGCGAAATCGTATCCGTAAATTCAAAGAGTTTTATTTTTCATCAGAATGGGAGAATACTACCAATCAGAAATTTCCTACGGTATTATTATTGTTTGAAACGAAAGAACGCATGATTTATGCCAAACGATATACGAAACAGTTATTTGAAGATGAAGAGCTACCTGCGGATCTTTCGTTTAACTTCGCAACTGCACAAGATGCAAAAAAAGATGGAGTGACTGGAGCAATTTGGGAATAAGGGTAATGGTACAAGAGCAGATTATACTTCTTATTGTAATGATGGGTAAAACTATATAAAAGTAAAGGAGTGAGCAAAAGTCTGTTTACCTTGTCTATACAAAGCATACTGCAATTTTTCCATGTCCCTATCGACAGGTATAATCCCTCCTCTGCTCTATGATATACTGTAAGCAATTATAAGAGATTATTATATGTACTGGGAGATTGAATATTATAAAACACCGAGCGGCCAAGAAGTCATTAAGGATTTCATTGACAAATTGCAACAAAACACACAGGCGAAATTAGGGCGCCAGTTGGAATTACTGGAGCTGTATGGCCACGAACTAGGCATGCCCCATGCTAAAGCCTTAGGTGGCGGATTGATGGAATTGAGAGTTCGGGGAAGGCAAGAAGTTAGAGTATTTTATGTTTTTGTAGTAGGCAAGCGCATTTATTTGTTGCATGCTTTTGTCAAAAAAACTCAGGCAACTCCTAAAAAAGAACTTGCATTAGCTCGCTCTCGGCAAGATGAGATCGAAAACCGCAAATAGTTTATCAATTGACACAATGTAACATATACGATACAATTCAAAGAGGAGAATTAAAACTATGACAACCTGGAAACAACACAAGCAAGAGCTTATGAAAGACCCAAAATTCAAAGAAGCCTATGATGCGCTTGAGCCTGAATTTCAATTGGCAAGTGCACTTATCAAAGCGCGAATTGATAAAAAAATGACACAACTACAAGTAGCCAAGCAAGCAGGGGTGAGTCGAACAGTAATTGCCAGGCTAGAGAGCGGTACAACGAATCCCACCCTGGATACTATTAACCGCGTGGCAAACATACTTGGTAAAGAGCTGAAACTTGTAGCTGTAAGCCGCTAAATCCGTCTAAAATTTTACTAACTCCATAATTTCCTGCAATATATACTATTTGGAGAGTGGAATACGCTTGTTGTATCCCACTCCCCTATCTCCGTTATTTATTTGTACCCCATGATGCTGTCAAAAACTTTTTTGATGACATCATCTAAAGATATTGCCTGTCCTGATGTTGTACGCCCCCACCAGTGCCCATATTCATTATCGATAACTGGTTCTCCCTCAAGGAGCAATTTTTTCCCCATCCAGGGAGATACTAACCACCATTCAAAAATTTCCTGTGGCATTTGATTAGCTTCAAAACATGACTCGCATTCACCTGTTTCGCTGTCAAGACAACTGAACTCAATTTGGCATTTAACGCATATATTAGGACTTAACAATTGAGCGTCAAATTCCCGGTAGAGATTGTATATATCATCAATGGTAAATATTTGCTGCTTGAGTGCTTCCTCAATGAGTGAGGATTGACATGCGTATATTTCTCTACATACAAAACTATCAAGCTCCCGCTTTAATCCTTTGCATTAATTCACTTTTTTCGTATAATAAGCTTTAGAAAATGTGAAGCCCTGTGGTATCAGTAAATCGTTTTCAAGCTCTTTTTGTTCTTGATACGCAAGCATGATTTGGTGAATCCAAGGCAGAAAGTGTTCGAATAGAAAAAGACCTGGGGCACTATAATAATCTTAATATAAACATCCATCTTTATGAAAAAATTTTCTTTTGCACTTCTTCTTTGTTTTCTAATACTGGGAAAACCATTACTTGCATTTGCACAAACACCTGACCCGACGCCTACTCTATCCGTTACCGTGAAACCGCCAACGCTTTCGCAACAGAAGAAACAAGTTGCGACTCTAAATCAGGATATTAACGATATAACAAACCCGGAACAAGGAGGTCAAAAAGATCAAATTATCAATACCTTAAAAGAAAAAAGAGATGTTGAAAATCCGGGATTTACTAATTTTGCACCTTTTGCTATACAATACGCGATAGAAGCAGGAGTCCCGACAAATACAATTGTCCTCATTCTTCTTTTGCCGCTTCTGGCAACAATCGTTGTTGCTTTCAGATACATTGTCGGTTTGTCCGGTATAGGACTTCTTGTTCCCATTGCACTCTCAATTACATTGCTGGCAACTGAGGTTACTCCCGGATTTATTATGCTTGCCGCAATTATTATTGCTTCGCTGGTGTCACGTTTTCTTCTTAAAAGATTTCCGATTATGCAAATGCCTAAAATTGCTCTTTCGATGCTTATGGTTGCAATCTTTCTTTTAGTGGCGCTTACAATCAGTTCAATTTACGGGGTTATTGACGTCAGAAGCCTTTCTATTTTTCCAATACTGTTATTTATTTTGTTGAGTGACAGAATTGTTTCACTCTTTCTGGAAAGAGATTTAATTGAGGCCATGCAAACGACTGTCATTACACTTTTTCTCGCGATTCTCGGATTTTTGATTCTTACCTGGGAGCAACTTCGATTATTTACGTTAATTTATCCGGAATCAATACTCCTTCTTATCCCTATAAATATCATGATTGGTAGATACTTCGGTCTGCGGATGACCGAGTATATAAAATTTCAACCTATTCTAAAACATGGCAGTAAGTAAATCAGTATTGGGCATGAATGCCCGAAATTTTCTTTATATAAACCCCTTCAACAAACCATCGGCCAAACATATTGCCGATGATAAATTGGAGACAAAAAAAGTTTTACTCGAACATAACATCCCTACTCCGGCACTTCTTGCTACATTTTATACCAGAAAACACGTCCGTAATTTTGATTGGGATTTGCCGGAAAACGGGTTTGTTATAAAACCGGCGCGAGGTTATGGAGGAAGCGGAATTATCGCTTTCAGTAGCTGGAAAAACGATATGGGAACAACGGTGAGCGGAGAGGAATATACCATCAAACAACTTGAATCTCATATTTTTAATATTCTGGACGGTGCTTTTTCCCTGCAATATTTGCCGGATAAGGCATTTATTGAAGAGCGGGTTATTCAAAGTTCTTTTTTCAAAAAAATTGTTCCGGTGGGTCTTGCTGATATTCGTATTGTTGTTTTCCGTCATGTTCCGGTTATGGCAATGCTTCGCATCCCGACTCAACAGTCATTTGGAAAAGCAAATCTTCATCTTGGAGCATTAGCCGTGGGTATTGATATTGCAACGGGAATTACTACAAGTGCTACAAGCAAAAGCCGTCTTATTTATTTTCTGCCACAAAGTAAAAAGAAAACCGCCGGCATCATGCTCCCCGACTGGAATGAAATGCTTTTGCTTGCATCAGAAACTCAGGAAATTGTCGGCCTTGGTTTTGCCGGAGTTGATCTTGTAATTGATGCAAGAAAAGGACCTGTCGTTCTTGAAGTTAACGCGAGACCCGGCCTAAAGATCCAAAATGCCAATCTCGCGTCACTTCGTACCAGACTGGAACGCATTGAAGATATTGATATTCCAAACCCCAAACGCGCCGTTACACTGGCACAAACACTCTTTGCAGAAAAATTCTCTGAAAAAGTTTCAATGTCTCCTCAAATTCTTCCTGTTGTGTATCCGGTTTTTATTAAAACAAAAGATACAATTAAAGAAATAAATGCAAAACTTGATACCGGAGCGTACCGTTCATCCATTGATATTGGTCTTGCAAAAGAATTAGGATTACCTATTAATAAAGAAACTGTGTATGTTAAATCAGCAAGCGGTCGTGCATACAGACCTACTACTACTATTTCTTTTCAACTCGCCGGCAAAAAGTTTACTTCAAACGTTACTGTTGTAAATCGTTCTCATCTGAAGTACCCTATGATTGTCGGAAGAGTTGATCTTAAAGGATTTCTCATACGTCCCGTAATTGATAACGAAGAAGACAGCGAGACAGTTGATGAGATAGAAAATTAATTTATGAAAACACAAAAATCAAGCGTAAATCTCAATTATTATAAAAAAGAAACCAGGGCTGTTGCAAAGCGTATAAAAAATAAAAACTGGACTATTCATACAAGATTTGTCGAATTAGTTGAAGAAGTCGGCGAACTTGCAAACGCGATTCAAACAGAAGAAGGATTTAAATCAAAAAAAAGAAAGAAATCCGACGTCATAAATTCTATCTGCGATATACTTTTCGAAGTTTTACTCATTGCAGATCATTACAATATGGATTTGGACAAAGAATATCCTGTGGTATTGGAAGAAATTGATCAAAGAAGAAAATCAGGTGATTTTGATTATTAGGATCCGGCATCCATCTTTCCTCGTAATTCTACTATTGTTTTTCTTAGTATTGATGAAACTTGCCACCCGCTAATGCCTAAATCTCCCGCTATTTCTTTTGGTCTTTTCCCCTGGACAAAGGTGCCAAGAAGAATAAGCTGTTGTTCACGCGATAAATCAGAGACTAAATCATCAAGTGCATTATTTGTGAAAGAAAAAACTCCATCTTGATCTTGCGTAAAAAGGACTTGTTCTTCAGGAGTAGGTCCCCTATCTGGAATTGCATCTATAAGAGATGGCATAAATTCTCCCCCTCTTGATTTTTGACTATCAAGTCTCACAGGTGAGGCTAAATAACGATTATATAATTCATACCACTCTCGTCGACCAGGTGAAATACCAGCTTCCGCGAAAAGAGCACCTGAGGTCACAATTTTACCCTGCTGTTCTAATCTACTTTTTGCTCTTCCAAGCTCATAATCTATTTTTAAAATGCCCTTAGGCATTTCCATGCTTCTTGCCGCACTCATTGCTTGAATAATAAATAAGTCAAGTAGCGTGCTTATATGATTGCCGCTTCTCCAGTCAAAGTAGTCAATCGCTTTAAATAATGCTTGCTCAGCTATAATGCGTGAATCGCCGTCCCATTGTATGATAAGTCCTTTATTTTCAGTAAATAAATCTTCTCGTGCTCTTAAGGCCCTTGCTATTACAATATCTAAATTTGCTAATACAATTTCTTCTTCTTCAGAGCTAAATTCTGGAATCTCTTTCCAACGGTATCCTGTTACTTTAACTCGCTCTTTGATTTCGTCTGCGGCTAATGGAGCCTTTTCAAAAGGCTGTATTTTATCTGACTTAGTTCGTTTAGGTTTTAGTCTTTTTTTAATTCTTGCAAGTTCTTCAACTTCACTTTCTGTCCCATAAGTAAATTCTATCATTTCGGACAATCGGACATCACTTACCATTTGTACTGCATCTACTTTTGCAGTAGGAGCAACAGTAACTGGTGCTCTCACACTTTCTCCGTTTTGTAATTCATATTCCTCATGCCAAAGAGCAGGAATTGGCTGAAAATCTGTTGAGAAAACTCTTGTAGTAATATCTCTTTTTAGCGCCATTGCCAAATTTCGCTTACTTTTTTCTCGTGCGTTACGAATAAAAGCTTCTCTATGTTCACTTTCACTTTTTTTATGCGGTAATATTCCATTTAAAGCTTCAACTCTTGCCATAGACATGCATTTTACTATAAGTCGACCATTAATACAAATAATCATTACCTACTTTGAAGCTAAAGAGGGATTATGTAATTTTTTTAGTTTCTTTGCCAGTATCTCCGTCTCGTTTAATAACTTTTCTATCTCATCTAACCCTTTATCCCAAAAACCGGCATCTGAGATATCTATCCCGAGATTCATGAAAATATCTTTTGGTGACGCGGAAAAACCTGAAGACAGGAATTCTTTTACTTTTTTGATAAATTCCGGATCTTTCTTAACAGCATTTTGTAAAGATTTAGATATGAGAAGCCCGCTCGCATAAGAATAAACATAGAAAAACATCCTGATATGCCACCAATAAACCCACCAATTCTCAGATCCCGGTGATTGTTCCACAGCAGATCCCATATAGCCGCTCATATATTTTTGGAAAATTGTACCGATTTCTTTATATGAAACATATCCTTTTTCTCTGAATGTTTTGTGTAATTCCTGTTCAAATTGATAACATGCGACCTGACGGAAAATTGTTGAGACATCGGAATTTAATTTTGTCATCATTAGACCAAACTGTGTCTCTTCATCAGCAGTTGAAAGAATTTCCTGAAGAACAAAATCTTCCATAAACGTACTTGCACATTCTGCAGTTCCAACGGGTGTACCAAAATTTAAGGAATTTTGTTTTTGTTTCATTAGTTCATTATTAATGCCGTGTCCCGTCTCATGAGCAAGAGTCAGGGTATCTTGCAATTTATCGGTATGATTGAGAAGGATATATGTCGGCTGTGATGGCAGCCAGTAAGCACAAAATGCGCCTCCCCTCTTTCCTTTCTTCGGATAAATATCAATTTGTCCATTTTCCAGAAATCTTTTTAAGATATCTGAAAATTCTTTGTCAAGATTTTCAAAAACATGATAGACCAAATCCGCAGATTGTTGAAAATCAAATTTTTTCTCATTGAGCGCAAGTTCTATATTGCGTTCATGATATGCAAGCTTTTTTACCTTCAGTAGCTTTGCTTTCAAGAGATAAAACCTTTGCGCGATACTATTTCTTTTTGAAACTGCCTGCAAAAGTGCATCTACTGCTTCACTTTCAATATCATCTGCCAGATGTCGCGAGAAATCCGGACGTGACATACCTCGCAATTCGTCATCAATCTTTTTGTTCGCCATAATTGCATTCATTTCCGCTTCTGCTACTTCTTTATATTTGTCAAAAATTTCATTTGTTTTTTGAGCAGCATCATCTCTCACTTTCTTTTTCCTGCTATTCATCAAACTTAATAAACCTTCAAGATTCTTTTTCTCTTTTTTGCCGGTTTCATTCAAAACAACGCGCTCTTCTTTAGAAATAAAAGTGGATATCATTTTCGTCCATTTATCATTTGCAGGATCAGATTTGAGATTAAGAATTTTTTCTTCTTTTTCACTGAGAACATAATTTGCTTCCTTAAAAATTCTCTCCAAAAAATGTTTGTATTTACTCAGCTGTTTATCTCTGAGAAACTCTTTTTGCTTTTTTTTATCAACTTTTGAAAGACGAAGTGTAAAAAATTGCAATTCATTCCCGAGTTTGTTGCTAAAATCCAAAATTTTTGCAGAGCGTGCTTTTAAATCAGTGTTTAATTGATCTTGTGACGAACGCAGCCAAAAATAATAACCTTCTTTTCCTGAAGTACCATAAGAAAAGTTGAGTTTTTCAAATTCATCAAGAGCAGTAAGTAAAGTCTTTGGGTCTGACAAATAGTCGTTATTTTTTGACCATTTGGCAACAAACCGTTTGTTTACTTTTTCGACTTCTTCGCGTTCTTTTGCAATTTCAGGATCGTTATCAGATGAGAATAGTGGTGAAAAATTCCAGATAGTCTGTTTGATAAATAATTTTTTATTTTTCATAGAACAAACTTTTCAATTATATCAGCAACTCCGTCTTTTTCAACAGTGGGAGCAATATAATCAGCAATTGCTTTAAGTTCTGACACCGCATTTCCCATTGCAACTTTTAAGCCACAAGCCATAAGAAGTGGAAAATCATTATATCCGTCTCCTACTCCAATAATCTCATGTGTTTCAATACCTAAAATTCTGGCTACTTCAAAAATTGCGTGCTGTTTCGTTGCTAACACATGCGAGATATTTACAACTATTTCACCCGGTGTCCAACTTACAATTTTATGTGCAGCTACTGTTTTAATATGCGATATGCGATCAATAATTTCGTCCCCTTCTTTTACTGAAAGATATTTTACGAGAATGTTAAAAACTCCCTTTGGCTTGTAAGAAGGGGTGTAATCAACTTTATCTTCTTTCTCATCGATTAATAATTGGCTATGATAATCACTAAGTAATTCCAAAACCTTCTTTGCATCGTTTGATGCAAATGGTCTTTCATAGATGTATCTTCTTGGATTTCCACCGATGATTTGCGATCCACCTAATAAAATCGCCGGATTATTAATTTTTAATACATCAAGAACTGGTGTAGCAACAGTTTTTACTCTACCTGTTGCAACACAAACAAACAACTTTTTATGTGCCTTCATTATCGCAGCAATAACTTTTTGTGATGGCATTGCGTCCTTCCTGTTAGGAATAGTCGTTCCATCCAGATCAAGCATCAATGCTTTATATTTTTTCTTCATTGTTATAAAACTGGAATTCCGAATTTTTTAAGCTCTTTTGCAACAAGATAAACTGATAACCCCATTGCTCCAAAAAAATCTCCATCTATTTTTTCGGTAAAAATTGAGGCAAGTTCATGAATTGCATATGCACCTGCTTTATCATAAGGCTTTTCTTTCTCCAGAAAACTTTCAATTTCTGAAAGGGTTATTTTTCGAAACCAGATTTTTGTCTCTGTTGATTTAGTAACTGTCTTTTTCGTTTCAGTATCAATTATAGTAAAACCTGTCACGATTGTATGTGTTCCTCCACTAAATTTTCTTAGCATATGTATTGCATCTTTTTTATCCTTTGGTTTGCCATAAACGTTTCCGTTAAGAGCAACCATCGTATCTGCAGCAAGAATAATTGCATTTTTAAACTTTGCTGCAACGGCATGTGCTTTTTGTTGGGATAGAGTCTCAACCTGTTTGCGTGGCGTTAAACGTGAATCCAAAACTTCTTCAATTTTACTCGGACATATTTCAAATGATAAACCAATCTGTTTCAACAGTTGCTTTCTTCTCGGTGATTGCGATGCAAGAATTAATTTTTTCATACTATACGTTAGCGTAGATTATACCATGTAGATTCTAGTATAATCGAAACATATGCAGATAGTTAAGGACGGCTTGCTTACACACTATCAAACAATCGGAGATAAGCGTGAAACAGTTCTTATTCTTCACGGCTGGATGCGTTCGATTAATGAATGGTTGCCAACTGCCTTGCAGTTAAAAGAAAAATATAGAGTAGTAGTGCTTGATTTGCCAGGATTTGGTTCAACTCAAATGCCTGAAAAAGCATACTCTATTTATGATTATGCGACATTTGTAGAACATTTTTTAGACAAACTCGAAATCAAAAAAGTAACATTGATAGGCCACTCTTTTGGCGGAAGAATTGGAATTATTATTGCTGCTAAGACAGATAGAATAAATAACCTTATTCTTGTAGATGCCGCCGGAGTTGAACAGCGAAGTTTCTTTGCAAAAATAAAAATAGCATTTTTTAAATCCGCAAAAGTAGTCCTGCCGGAATCTTTAGTTGAAAGACTACGGTATCAACTTGGCTCACCCGACTATAAATCCGCAGGCGCAATGAGAACTATTTTTTTAAAAGTCATAAACGAAGACCTCAGTTATTTACTGTCTAAAATTTCAGTCAAAACTCTACTTATTTGGGGTAATAAAGATACGGAAGTTCCCGAATGGAAAACACGAAAGATGAAAAAATTAATAAGAGATTCAAAACTCAGAGTTGTTTGGGGCTCCGGACACGATCCGCATCTGGAAAAACCAAAAGAATTTTTTGAAATACTAAAAGATTATTTGGAGGTAAACTAATATGCTTAATAAACTTTTTCCATTTAAGCTTCAATTACAAATTTTTCAACTTGATGAATATTCACCAGCCAAATTTTTACAGTGGATCTTTTCTCATTTTTTTATAAGAAGTATTGAGAATAAAAAACGACTTGTCTGGACTCAAAAAGCAAAAAGTATTTACTATCTTGCAATTATAATATCACTCATAACTATAGCATTATTAGCAGTATTTTTAAAAATCGGGGGCTTTATAATCTCTAGTATCTTAGCTACACAGGCTTACATCTTTATTCTCCTTGCCTATTTTATACTACTTCCTTTTGAGATAAATAGAAAAAATAAAATTAAAAATCAAACTAAAGAAAAAATTTCCTTACTTGAAAATAAAAAATTAAAAGTTATCGGTATCACAGGATCGTATGGAAAAACAAGCGTAAAAGAGTTTCTTTATCAAATATTAAAAACTGAGAATCGAGTTTTAAGAACTCCTGAAAGTTATAACACTCCTTACGGTATTGCAAAAGTAGTTGATTTGGAACTGGATGATTCATATGAATATTTTATTTGCGAAATGGGTGCATATAAAATCGGTGAGATAAAAGAAATATGCGACATGGTACATCCCCGTTATGGAATTTTGACGGGAATCAATACTCAACATCTGGAAACATTCGGCTCATTAAAAAATACGACAAAAGGAAAATTTGAGCTGATTGATTCTTTGCCGGAAAAAGGCTTTGGATTAGTCAATACAAGTAATCAACGCATCCTGGATGAATATAAAAATCATGATAAATATAATACGCTTCTTACCTATGGAATTTCGGATAAACCAGTTTCAGATAAAGACTTTCGTATTAAGGACATACATTTCAACAATAAAGGGACTGAATTTACTATTACTTTCAAAAAAGAAGAATCTCATGCTCATACAAAACTTTCAGGTGAACCGAATATACAGAATATTTTAGCTGCTGCTGCAATGGCTTATGAACTTGGTATGAAACCAGAAAAAATTATAAAAGCGATAGCAGAGCTGGAACCCGTCCCTCACCGGTTAGAAATAAAATCAAGAGAGAACATAACAATTATTGACGATGCTTATAACAGCAATGAGGATGGCTTTGTATATGCAGCAAAATTACTATCCATGCTTAATGGAACAAAAATATTTGTGACTCCCGGAATCGTAGATTTGGGTGATCAAACATTTCCTATTCATAAAAGAATCGGTGAATCTCTCAATACTAACATTGATTATATAATTCTTATTGGAAAATCTAAAAGAACTGAAGGACTCAAGGAAGGTATTTCAGATAAAAATAAAATTGTTGAAGTTGGAACCTTACAGGAAGCCTGGCAAAAAATCCATAAACTAAACGTTAATCATCAAGTCGTATTGTTAGAAAACGACCTTCCGGATAATTATTAGCTATTAAATGTTCCCTTTAGATCCAGCTTGTTTATAATTCTGTAATATATTGCTGGAAAATGTTGTCGTATTTTTCTTCTCATCCTCGTATCTCTCAATTGCCAAATCAATTAACTTCGTTAGCATATCTTTAAAACTCAAACCGCTTGCTTCCCATAAGTAAAATGCTAAACTCCCTGGCGGATTATTAATTTCCAGAATAACTAATTTGTTTGTTTTCTTATTTACCAGAAAATCTATCCTCGCAACGCCATTTGATTCAAGAACTGAAAATGCTAATTTTGCATATTCTTGAATTTTTTCTTTGACGTCTTTTGGCAAATCTGCCGGTACTTTTCTTTGTGTTGATGCCATTCCCTTTGATGATCCTGCTTTTTTACCTCCTCCTGCATATTTATCCTCGTATGTTAATACTTCACCACTTGAAAATACTTCTTCACATTCAGACACCATAAGCTCAGATCCTGAATTGCCGATAACTGAGATATTAATTTCACTGGAATTCTCAAAAGATTCTTCCACAATAAATCGTTTGTCAAACAAATTAGCAACTTCAATTGCATTTTCTAATTCTTTTTTATTATGAGCTTTTGTAGTCCCAATACTGGACCCTCCATTTGAAGGTTTTACGAAAAGCGGATACGTAAGCTCTTTTTCGATCTCCTGTAAAATTTTCGCTCTATTTTCTTCAAAATCTCTTCGGTAAAACCAAAGATATTTAGTAACTGGTAAATTATTTTGTAAAAAAAGTTGCTTCATAACAACTTTATCCATACTAAGTGCTCCACCCAAAACACTCGGACCGACATAAGGAGTATTCATAATATCAAACATTCCCTGAAAGCTTCCTCTCTCCCCTATGCCGCCATGAAAAGTCGGTAAAATAACATCGATTGCTTGTGATTCAATTTTTTTGAAAGGATTTAGTGAAGATTTTGCAACTGGCATCAAGCCTTTTGCTGTGTCACCTGGCACTACAGCTTCTTGCGTTGTTTTATCAGGAATTAAACCCAAATTTTTGTATGTTTCAATTTTTAACAATTCAGTTCCTGAAAACCATCTCCCGTCTTTTGCGACATAAACCGGCAGTATATCAAATTTTTCTTTATCAATTTTCTCTATCGCCTGAAGTCCTGTAATAACAGACACCTCGTGTTCGGGTGACTTACCGCCAAAGATAACTCCCACTTTTTTTCTTTTATCCGTCATACCCAAAAATATACTCTAATTCGTTTATTGAGTCAACTTACTTATCTTTGACCTGCTTAAACTGTACAAAAATAAAAGTAATTAAATATAATAACAATGTATGCCATGATTGCAACTTAATTCTTCAAACGAATCGCGAGACAGAAAATTTGAAATAATATGCTATCGGGAAATATAAAACTTCCTGGTTGCTTCCATATAATTACGTCCGTGGAGAATTATTTTCTTTAATATTATTTTGCCCCTTCATTGCTTCAATCAACCAAATACAATTTCTTACGTCGGTCTGAAAAGCTGCTTGATCATTTTCACTTATGATTGCAGGATTATCTTTATATCTCTTAAAAAATTCATAAATTGCAGGCACTGATCCAGCTATATTAGGAATAATCTCCGCTTCTACAAAATTTATATTATTTCGAGCAGTAACGAATGGCAACTCCTGTACTTGAGGATTAGATTCAAGCCATTCATAAAGTCCATGTTGTGCAGTTTTATAGGTGGCCAAAAATTTAGATAAAAATTCATTTGGATGACTTTTCTCATAGTTAAATATTTCTTTTAACATTTGTTGCTGTGCTAAATTTATAATCCTTGTATTAGACACCCTATCTATTGCTGCTCCCAGTTCATCGGGTTTATATTTCCAGATAAACTCTAATGCGAATAATTGTGCAGTACTTAAGGTTCCAGGTACTAATGGAGAAAGAGTCATATCTAAACTAGCCATTACTGGTGTAGCGTAATGAAGCCCTGGAATAGGTTGTTCTTTTCCCATTAATTGCAAAAGTCTCATTTGATCAACACCTGGAGTGAAGGTTGTACTCCCCTTTTCTTCTATCCCATCCATTCCAAATGTATATTTTAAAGCAAAATCTTCCGTTCCTTTTGGCGTGTTTAATGAAAGCAGATATATTCGACCTTCTGAACCTTCTGAGATAACAGGTAAATCTGCAGGAGGATCCGCGATTTGCTTTAACAATCCTCTATTTCTTAAAATAAGCTGTTTACCATCTGGAGAAACTGCTAGCATTGCAGGCGAGTCAACATCTAACGTATCCTCGGAATGTTGCAATGAAGTATATAGGGAATTACCAGAAGTATCTGTGCTTACTCTAATACCTTTTTTGTCTCCCGTAGATCTTAGTCTACTATTAAAGTAAGCAGACATATCTTCGAGTTGAGGTTTTTGTTCCGGAGAAAAAGTTGTTTCCATAGATACATCTTTACAAAAATTCTAAAGGCTCTTACAATAAATACCTTAATTGGCATTGTTATGCAGCATCGGAATCTCTTCTTTTTTCAACATTACTAAATCGTATTCTGTTACCTTGAAACAGCAAATCAATTTCCCCCGTCGGGCCATTACGATGTTTGGCAATTAATAATTTTGTAGGGATAAGCGGCGATGATGTTTCACTATCGGGTCGATAAATAAACATAACAACATCCGCGTCTTGCTCAATAGTACCCGATTCACGAAGATCTGCGAGCTGTGGTTTTTTCTCTCCACGGTGTTCAACGGCACGTGACAGCTGTGATGCTGAAAGAACAGGAATTCCTAATTCACGAGCTAAGTTTTTCAATGCCTGTGAGATCATAGCGACTTCCTGCACACGGTTGTCATATCTTTTCCCGGGAACAATAAGCTGTAAATAATCAACAATCAATAATGAAAGATTATGTTCCATCTGCAATCTGCGCGCCTTACTTCTCATTTCAACAAGTGATAAACCCGGTGTGTCGTCGATAAAAACCGGCGCATCAGCAAGCTGTCCCATTGCATCAGAAAGTTTACCAAAATCATCTTCCGAGAGTTTGCCGGTCTTCAAACGCCACGCATCAACGTCAGCCTGGCCGACAAGTAAGCGATCTACCAATTCTTCTTTACTCATTTCAAGAGAAAAAATACCAACAGGCTGCTTATCGTTGACTGCGATATGCTGCGCAATATTTAACATAAAAGCAGTTTTCCCTTGTCCGGGACGCGCCGCAAGAATGAGAAGATTATTCTTTTGCATACCTGATAACATATTATCTAAATCTAAAAATCCTGTCCTTACTCCACGCAAACCACTTCCTTCTTTCTGCAATTCATCAATTCTGTCAAAACTGTCAGTCAATGTTTCCTTCAGAGCAACAAAACCTCGCGTCAAATGCCCCTGAGAAATTGAAAAAATTGATTCTTCGGCTTTATCAAGAATCTCTTTCACCTCACTATTTTCACCATATCCAAGTTCCGCAATTTCGGTTCCCGCTGTGATGAGGCGTCTTTTTGTCCCGTCTTCTTTTACCATCTGTGCGTAGGTGGAAACATTTGCCGCGGTTGGCACTTGTTCAACCAAATCTGTTAAGTAGGTTGAATCAAACTTTTTCAACTGCTTATTCTTTTTTAATTTTTCAGTCAGAGTAAGAAGATCAATTGGTCTTCTCTCTTCATAGAGGACAAGCATCTCGCCATAAATTATCCCGTTAATATCGCTATAAAAATCTTCGGATTTTAAAATTTCAGAAACCGGGACTATCGCATTTTTATCAATAAGAATCGCGCCCAATACGCTTTGTTCAGCAGAATCATTGTGAGGAAGAATTTTTATTGCCATACTATTTTCCCGTTACCCGTCCAGCATTTTTACATTCATTTTCAAATGAAGAATTTACATATTTACAAATGGACAATCACTGGTAAATGAAAAATGGAAAATTGTCATTCTAAAAGTACTGTTTCCATTTCTGCAGGAAGTTTACCAAGACTTGCAGAATACTTATTTAACCGTTGCAGCTTTTCTTTCTCAAATCCCTGTGCGACTTCCTGTGCTTTTTCCCCGTAAAAAAGGACAGCGTTTACTCCAAGGGATGTCAAAAAAGAAGCATCCGCAGTTTCTTCACAATTAACAACTACAACGTTATGTTCTTTTAATTTATGTTGCATAGCAGAAAGGAGTGTAATTGTCCCGACAACAACTTCCATACCCTCCAGCTGCATACTATAGAGAACACTTTTTTCATTTCTCATACCGGCTATCTTAACACCCCCTATTTCGTATTCACCTGCTCCTTTTAATACGACAGCTTCTTCGGTTGAAAAATTTGAAAAAGGATCCAATAATATAACTGCATCTGTTGCAACAGAAGTCTGTGGATTAACCATAAACGTGGCATTTTTCCCTTTGATTCGTAAAGCAGATTTTTGCAAAAGTGCGATTTCCATGTACCTCATACTAACACAGGGAGTTTTTCTTGACAAGTAGTTACAATTATCGTATTATCGTTCCAACTAGCTGACAATCTGCGGCTCAGATATATGCCACATATCTGTCCTGAATCTGCCGGGAGCTGTTACCAATATGAAAGCTGAGAAAGTTATCTTATCATTTGTTGCTGTATTTGTTGGATTAATTGCAGCAGGAGTCGCTTTTTATCTTTATCAATCAACAAAAATTATCCCGACAGATCAAACTAAACCTTCCGCAACGCAAGTAACAGTTCAACCGACAAAGATGATGGCAAATGCCGATACATTTACCATCGATTCACCCGAGGATGAGTCGGTAGCCGGTCAAAAAGAAATTGATATAAAAGGTACTGCTGTAAAAGGGGCAACAATTACGGTTTCAACTGACGATGACGACCAGGTTGTTCAACCGGCAGATAATGGAGATTTTACATTGACCGAAAATATTCCTGATGGTACAAGTGTTATTGCATTCACGGCAATTTTTCCTGATGGCACAACGAAAAAAATTGATAGAACGGTAACTTTCTCGACAGAAAATTTTTAAACTGATATGAAACTGAGAATACTAATTACGACAGCATTATTAATAACCTTTTGGGCTGGAACTGCTTATGCTGCATCTCCCTCGCCTGCAAGTTCTAGCACGCAAATTGAAAATAGCCAGATTAATCAATTAAAGAATAAAATTGCCTCACAGGTTTCTCAACTCAAACTTGTTGAAAAACGCGGCGTTATCGGTACTATTCAGGATATTAATACAACTGGCAATCAAATCACTCTTACTGATTATAACGGGAATATTCAGTATGTTGACATCGATGAAATTACGAAATATGAATCATTAAACGGCGATCCGTTGAGTCTTACCGACATGAAAAAAGGTATGCAAGTAAGTATTTTGGGAATTTATAATAAAGAATCACAACGAATTCTCGCAAGATTTGTCTCTGTTGCCACAGTGCCGGCCAGATACTATGGCGAAATTACCGTGATTGATAAACCTGATCTTCAATTGACAGTAATGACTGATGATCAAAAATCTGAAACAGTTTCGATAGATACGTCATCAACTGTTGTTTCCTACAATGGAGGTACAACACTTAATACCTACGGATTTTCCAAACTTTCACCTGGTGATAGAGTCGAAGTAATCGGATATCCGGACAAAACAACTTCTTCACTTATTGATGTCGATCGCCTGATTGATTATCTGAATGTTCCAAAGGATCCGAATATAATATTTGCCACACCAACTCCGATTGTGACTCCCGCTCCAAAAAGTAAAGGAGCCAAAAGCATTAGCCCCATAAAGTAGTCCATGAATTCACGTTTACAAAAACTCAGAAAATTACTTATTGAAAAAAACCTTGATGCAGTTTTTGTTTCATCACTTTCCAGTATAATTTATCTGACAAACTTTTCAGATTTTACCACAGTGGATCGGGACGGATTTCTCTTGATAACAAAAAAGAATCAGTACATTTTCACTCATGGAATTTATAAAGAAGCCGTTGAAAAAAATGTTAAAAGCTTTGATCTGATACCAATCCAGCGAGAAAATCCAATTAGTAAAGCTATTAAAAATATCGTTAATAAAGAACGAATAAAACGACTGGGATTTGAAGATTTTGACCTCAAAGTAAATGAATATGAAAAATTAGTAAAGGAAATAGATAAAAATATTTTGATTCCTATGGACATACTTCGTGAATTAAGAATAAAAAAAACACCGGATGAAATAAACGCTATTAAAAAAGCATGCGAACTTGGAGATAAAGCATATTCTTATATTCTCAAGAAGATTAGAACGGATATCACAGAAAAGGAATTGACGTTTTTATTAGAATCCTTTATTAAAAAAAACGGTGCTGAAATTTCTTTTGCTTCAGTCGTTGCATTTGGACCAAATGCTTCTAAACCTCATCATGTTCCAGGTAATACAAAATTGAAAAAAAATAATTTTGTTCTACTTGATTTCGGAGTAAAGCTGGATACCTATTGTTCGGATATGACAAGAACAGTTTTTTTCGGGAAAGCAACAAAGGAACAAAAAAAGGCTTATCAGACGGTTTTGGAAAGTCAGGAATTAGCAATAGATTTTATTAAAAATAATATAAAAATGAAAAAACAAATTATTGGGAAAAAAGTTGATCAAACATCAAGAGAATATGTAATACAAAAAGGATTCCCTTCAATGCCTCATTCACTTGGACATGGTGTCGGAATCGAAGTTCATGAACCTCCACGTCTGACTGTCCTTTCTGAAGAAAAAATAGAAAACGGTATGGTATTCTCAGTTGAGCCTGGTATTTATCTTCCTGAAAAATTCGGTATAAGAATCGAAGATATCTTTACAATTGAAAAAAATAAACTTATTCAATTGACAGAATCATCAAAAGAATTTATTGAACTGTAAACATTCTGACATTATCTTGACAATCTATTTTCTTATGAGATAATGGATAAATAGTCATGGAAACAATAAATCAAAATTTAATGCATATGCATCATTCCTCCTAACGGCGGTTTGATTTGTTGTATAAATAAACAGATACCCGCCGAAAGGCGGTTTTTTTTGTTTTAAAATTTTATAAAACCAGTTAACTCGCTAAAAAACATATGAAAAATCAGGATCTTATTATAATTGGTGGCGGCATTATGGGGCTTATGACAGCATATTTTGCCTCAGATTTTGTTAACAATATAACAATTCTTGAGAAACGTACAATCGGAAAAGAAAATAAAGAGGCGGCCTCTTTTAGTTATACGCGTTCCATAAGAATTGATTTTCCTGAACCGCTTTATGCAAATCTGGCTTATGAATCGCAACTTCTATGGCTTGATTTAGAAACTAAATCAGGGACCGAACTGTTTGTTAAATGCGGTTGTCTTAATATTGCAAAAAAATCCATTACTCCCGATTTCGGAAAAACATATGCGCAAAAAAGTTATGAAATAGGCCAACAACTTAAGTATAAACAAACTTCTTTTGACCGTTTCGAATTAAAAAAGAAATTTCCGCAATTTGATGCAGATATGGGAAAGCTTGATATAAACGGCGGATTTCTTCTGGTTCAGACAATTACAAAATTACTTTTGAAAGAACTGGAAAAAAAGAAAATAACGATAATCGAAAATGTAAATGTTCTATCCATCGAGGAAAAAGGAAACAGGATTTTGGTAAAAACTGATGAGCAAATTTTTTCTGCAAATAAAACTGTCTTAACTCCCGGTAAGGGAACCAGTGAGTTATTAAAACTTATTAAAAATAACAAACAAACCTTTCCTATCACCTATTCACGACCGCAACGAAAATATTATTACCCTCCTAAAAAAATCTTTAATTCATTTTTACCTGATAATTTCCCTGTTTTTGCATACACGGATGTCGGAATTTATGGACACCCTATTTTTGATGTTCAAAAAGGCGCTGTTAAAATAGCATATTTTGTTCCGGTGGGAATAAAAAAAGATGAAAACAAAATAAAATCAGTGGATGATTTTGTAAACGAGTGTTTGCCTATTCTGAAAAACGTCCCGTCCGAAGAAATTACAGACGCAGATAATTGTTGGTATGATACCGTCATTGATGACGATTTTATTATTGGCAAACTTCCAAAATTTGATAACATTATCATCGGCACCGGCTGGCGTGGAACTGGCTATAAATTCGCACCTCTTGTCGGCAAAATACTTTCGCAATTAGCTTTACAAAATGAAACAGTGTATGATATTAAGCAATTCGCAACTGACAGATTCGTAAAATAACGTATGAAACAAAAACGCAACAAACAAGGTATTTTAGAACGGCTCAAAAAAGGCATCGTAATAGGAGCAGAGGGATATGTTTTTGAACTTGAAAAACGCGGATATATCAAGGCAGGTCCATATGTCCCGGAAGTTGTTTTAGATTTCCCCGATGCGGTTAAAGAACTTCACAGAGAATTTCTTCGTGCAGGTAGCGATGTTATCGAGGCACTCACCTACTACGCAAATCGGAATAAACTCGCAGATGTCGGCAGAGAAAATGATTTGGAAAAATTAAATAGGCAAGCAGTTTGTATCGCAAATGAAGTCGCCAAAGAAGGAGATGCACTCGTTGCCGGAAATATTTGTAATACATGGATGTATGATCCCGATAATAAAACCACCTCATCAAAAATTGTTAAAAAAATGTATGAAGAACAACTACAATGGGCAGTTGAAGAAGGAATCGATTTTGTTATTTCAGAAACCAACGATTATTTAGGAGAAGCACTTATCGGACTTGAGGTTATCAAAAATTTGGGACTACCTGCAGTTGTAAACTTCGCAACTGTACAAAAAGAAAAAACGCGGGACGGATATAATTATATTGAGGCATGCAAAATATTAGAACAAAATGGCGCTGATGTTGTAGGAATCAACTGTACGAGAGGACCAGCAACAATGTTGCCAATTATTGAAAAAATAAGAAAAACTGTCACATGTTATGTCGCTGCTGTTCCGGTTCCCTATAAAACTACGCAAAAACAACCAGCATTTCAGGCAATAATGAAAAACGGCAGGCGTCTCAATTATCTTGAACTTGACGCTAGTATTTGCAACCGTTTTGAGATGGCGGATTTTGCCAAAAAAGCAAAAGAAATCGGTGTTAATTATATTGGAGTTTGTTGTGGAGCAAACGCATCGCATATCAGAGCAATTGCTGAAATCTTAGGTAAAACCGTACCTGCAAGCAAGTACTCACCTGCTTTTGAACTACATCCGATGATTGGATCAAAAGCAAATGCAAAAGACAAAAAGAAATTTATCGATGACTGGAAAGGTTAATATGAAAAAAATATGGAAGATATCTGTACCACCGGAAGAAAAAGAAAGAATCGCTATCACTTATGGCGATCCTGCTGATGCATTAGTTGCTATTGAAAATTACGCACTATATCCCCTCCCGGAGGCAATCAGCACCTGGCACACCATGGTGCCACTTCTTCGGACTAATCACTGGTATGATGTAACCGCTTTTTATTCAAAACGGAAAGCGGATTTGAGCAAAGAAGCATCACAGTTGTTATTTGAATATAATCAAAAAGCATTTGACGCTGCAATGGCAGAAGGCGGCCTTATCCTTTATTATCAGGGAGTTCTTATTTCAAACGACAAATCAGAGACCAAACCAAAACTGCAGCTTCCATTCGTCCCGAATTGCCTGTCATTCTGCATCTGGAATTCTTTATCGGAAGCAAAAGCAGGCGCAAAAATACAGGAACATAAAAAAGCAACACACATGACATCGCTATGGTTTGATGGATTTTCGATAGTAAAATATCAACTGATGCTCAAAGTTAACATGCAAAAAAAACAACTTATCTTTAAAGAAGTCCCCTATCAACGATAATTCTCAGAAAAAACTCCTGGAGATTGACAGATTGATCCTATTATGTCAGTATATATGATATGGATGATCAAAATTCTTCAAATACGCAAATGAATGACCAGCAGACAAATGCCTCTCAACCTGATACAACTCAGACTGATCAACCTCCAACGCCTGCACCAACAAACCCTATTCCACAGGATGTACCGACAACACCTGATGCAAATGTCAACCCACAGCAACAGAATGAGCAGGTTCAAACAGAAAATCAAACTCCCGTTAATAATCCGATCCAAACAGATACACCCCCTATAGTTGAAGACACAGACGCGGCTCAGACTGGAGACTATGTTGAGAATGTCGGCGGATCGGTCGTTGATTTACTTAATGATGTAAATGAAAGCGATGATCTTGTCCAAATTGTTGCCAACGAGATGCGGCTTGATAATAACAAAGTTAAATCGCTACTTGGAACTCTTCTTAATAAAATAAATCAAGGGCAGATAACTATGGAAGAGCTTGCTCTTCTGATGGCCGCACCCGTTGTTGATGAACCTTCGGAATAAACCAAACTACCTGCCTGTTTTTATTGCATTTCAAGCCAATTTATGAAATTATTAACGTATGGATCAACAAGAGATGGATGCTGTTGAAAGAAAGTTATTGGAACTTATTGTCCAACACCTCCAGGATAATAAAATGGACGTCCCCACCGCACAAAAATTGGCAAGGGATTTTCTTTCAGTTCTTCCCGTACAAAGCAGAGCAGATTTATTGAATAAATTAAAAAATCTTGGCGAAAAATATGATGAAGCCAAGCAAGTTTATTTCCAGGAATCTTCAAAAGATAATGAAGCAAAAGAAAAAGAAGCTCTTTACAACATGACTCATGCAATCCGCCAGGGAAATATCGACCACGCACTATCTATCGCTAAAAATCTAAAGGAGGCAACGAACTGATATGTTAACAACAGAAAGCGGAGCAGGAGGACCAACACCAGACGCACTAAAACTTGGAGGAGAAGGTGAAAAAAAGATCCTTGGAGAAAAAAGCCCGGCAGGAAGAATAGCAGCTCTACGAGCCAGACTCGCTAGAAAATTTGGCGAAAGATTTCGTAAGGAGATAGCTGGTGGAGTGGAGCCTCAAAAAGCACTAACAGAGATGGCTACGGAAAAACCCCGCGCAGAAA
>Ga0364867_10281_pt1 | contig 31881 bp, 22 predicted proteins | sample ExccelAu500001D4_3_FD_206915 | JGI IMG/M metagenome (GOLD analysis project Ga0364867, IMG submission 206915) | Enriched cells from Trout Bog Lake Hypolimnion, Wisconsin, USA - BchlTB.Aug13.5000.01.D4 | ecosystem: Environmental > Aquatic > Freshwater > Lake > Hypolimnion/Profundal zone | place... | reverse complement strand
CATAAAAGACTCATGTTCCTTCCAGCTGGGTTCAATGCCCACGGACTCACGGAGGGATCAAGAGGCGTAAACCCGCCCAGGTGGCGGAAAATAAAAGGCTGTCGCTATAGCAGGATGACGGCCTTTTTTTCGTATCTTAGATGCCTGACAGACGCCAAAAGCGATTTATAAAAAATTCCCTATGAAAAAAATCATCAGTTCACTGTTCTTCCTGAGCCTTATTGTTTCGGTGTATTCACAGGCCGATTCTGCCCAGTTAAAAAGCAAAAACAATCAGCCGGAGTTCAAAACGCTATTTGGAAACGGAACTCACTGTCACAAGATCCCCGTGGGTTATTTTTTAGAAATCAATGCAGCTTACACCATGTTTGGATCACACAACGTGTTCCTGCCTGGCATTTGTGGCGGAGTTATCCTTGACCACCACTGGACCATTGGGTTCAGCGGAAGCCTGCTGGGAAATCCCCACGGCTTGCACTACGACAGCATATATTATGATACCGTGGGCAAACCCAAGAAAGGGGCCTATCTGCACGGAGGCTACGGCGGACTTCTGCTGGAATATACCCTGCTGCCCAATTCGGTGGTCCATGTTTCATTCCCTTTGATGATCGGGATGGGATATATGGTGTTAATGAGCGAGAATCACTATGAACATAATAGCACAAACTGGGATGAGGACGATCATAATTACAAAGTAGCCGATACTTACTGCTTTGTGATTGAGCCGGGAATCAGGGCCGAATTCAACCTGGTCAGGATGTTCAGGATGGGAATAACGCTGAGCTACCGTTACAGTCCCAACTTCAATATGGAAGGCATCTCAAAATATGAATTAAACCAGTTCAACGCCAAACTGAGTTTCAGGATGGGGAAATTCTGATGACTTCTGGAAATTAGTTCCCCCGCTGAGTTGAATTCCTGCCTGGCAAATTCTGATACACTGGGACTTTAAATCAAAACCGTATCATTTTTTCAGGAGGTCGCGGATCTCGGAGAGCAGCTCCTGGTCCCTGGTGACAGGAGGGGGAGGAGGAGTAATTTCGGCTTCCTTCTTTTTCGAGAGCGAGTTGATTCCTTTCACCAAAAGGAAAACCGAAAATGCCACGATGGTGAAATCGACCAGGGTTTGTATGAAATTCCCGATCTTCAGCGTCACGGCATCCTTGATGATCTTGCCTGTTGCAGGATCGGTGATGGCGTCCTTCATGGTTATTTTAATATCGGTGAAATTGATGCCGCCTACCATCAGCCCTATCGGAGGCATGATCACATCATTAACCACAGATGAAACGATCTTTCCGAAAGCAGCCCCGATAATGATACCAACAGCCAGGTCGATTACATTGCCCTTCATTGCAAAATCCTTGAATTCTTTTATCATGCTCATAATCTTCGGTTTTTGGGTTATTATTTATTCGTTATTTTATATCCTTATCTCGTCATATCGCCATATCGCCATATCGTTATCTCGGCATCTCGGCATCTCGCCATTTCGCTTTTTAAAGTCCTTCCCTCACTTTCCCTCCTTCAACCCTTATGACAGCCGATGCCGGCTTCAGGTCCGTTGATGTTGCCACCACTTCCATGCTTCCCGGGTTTCCAGGCGATTGAATGATAACCTGGCATTTCCCGTTGAATAACTGCCGCTGCCAGCTTCCTTCCTTGCACTTATCGGCTTCATGGCTGCTGGGATCCCCGTTGCCAACGCCTATGATCCGGCCTCCGCCTTTCAGTTCAAATTTAATGAGATTCATTGCATCGGGCACTTCACGGCCTTTTTCGTCAAAAACGCTCACATTGACTACGCTCACATCTTCCCCGTCGGCATGAATTGTACTGCGGTCGGGGCTCAGGACAATAGCAGAGGGCTCCCCGGTTGTTTCGATCCTAGTGACCAGTTTTTTCCCGTTTTTAATTCCGCGTGCTTCAATCGTTCCTGGCTGATAAGCCACTTTCCACTCCAGGTGGGAGTTCATTGGCATGGTTTTTATTCCAAGGCTTTTCCCGTTCAGGTAAAGTTCAACTTTCTCGCAATTTGAGTTGCACCATACACTGATGGTGTCACCCTCATGCCCTTTCCAGTTCCAGTGTGGGTATATATGAAGGACGTCATCCGCAGTCCACCAGCTTTTATAATAAAAATAATTGTTCTTCGGGAACCCGCAGACGTCCATAATCCCGAAATGGGAATTAATGCAGGGCCATTCGTAAGGAGTGGGCTCACCGCGGTAATCGAAGCCTGTCCATACGAAAGCTCCAAGCAGGAAGGACCTTGCAGCATAGTACCTCCACCAGGTCCCGGCCAGAGCGCCCCAATAAGGTTTGGTCAGGTCGTAATCGGGAACATAGCTTTTTATTGTATCCTTTTTGTAGATCCCCCTTGTGCAGAGTGTACTTGCTTCCTCGCTTCCCATGAGGATCTGGTGAGGATGTTCTTTATGGTATTTGTCGATATCGGCGTTGTTGTTCATATAGTTGAAACCTCGTATTGGCATGAGCTCGTTCACTCCTGTATATTCGTTCCCGTTGTTCCCGGCATAGGAATACAGCCTCGTCGGATCGAGCTGCTTCAGCCTTGCAATAAGGGACCGGGCAATATTATGGCCGGTTTCATTGCCCTGCACCACCCATTCTTCATTGCCGATCGACCAGAGAAAAACACAGGGATGGTTGCGGTCACGTTTTACGAGGGTCTCGAACTGTCCCATATATTCGGGTGAGCTTCCCATCAGCCTTGTCTCGTCAAACACCAGCATTCCCAGTCGGTCGCATGCTTCAAGCAATTCACGGGTAGGAGGATTATGGCTTGTACGGTAAGCATTGCAGCCCATCTCCTTTAGCTTTTCTATACGGTAATACTGCAACCTGTCGGGCAGGGCGGAACCTACCCCGGCATGGTCCTGGTGACAGCATACACCCAGGATCTCGACCCTTTTCCCGTTGAGGAAAAATCCTTTGTCCTCATCGAATTCCAGGGTTCGGATGCCGAATTGGGTGCTCAGGCTGTCGATAACTTTCCCATTGACTTTCACCAGGGATACCAGGGTGTAAAGATTCGGTGTTTCGAGTGACCATAGCATTGGGGTCTTCACAGTTAAACCCGATGATTCAGTTACTTTCTGAAGGGGCTGGGAGGTAAGCCCTTTGTTCGCAGCCGAAGCAACCAGCTTCCCGTCAGGCCCGAGAACCAGGCTTTCAAGGTCGAACCCGGTTTCTTTTTCGCCCTGGTTTATCAGCTCCGTTTCAGCAACGACCATGGCCGTGGTCCCGCGCACTTCCGCATGAACAAACACCCCGTATTCGGTGATATGAAGCGGATCGTATTTCTCCATCCATACATGCCGGTAGATCCCTGCGCCTTCATAGAACCAGCCTTCGTACTGCGAGGCATCGGCCCTCACCACCAGCACGTTCTTTTTCCCGAACCAGATGTAGTCGGTCACGTCGAAACCGAATTCGGAATACCCGCTCATATTACCTCCCATGTAATGTCCGTTGAGCCAGACCTTACAATCGCGGAATACACCGTCGAACCTTATCGTGATGCGTTTGCCACGGTCTGTTTCGGGCAGGCTGAACGATTTACGGTACCAGCCGATGGTGTTTTCGGGATATTCCCTTCCGGCAGGTTTGTAGCCATGGCTCAGCACATTCGGATTTTTACTTTTCACGAAATCCTGCTCTACCATCCAGTCGTGCGGAAGGTCAAGCTGCCTCCATCCTGAATCGTCAAACCCTGGTGCAACAGCTCCGTAAGCTTCCCCGGCCTTGGCAAATAGAGCTTCTGCCCCGTAACCGAAATCTTTGTCTGCTGATGAGGAACTGCCAAGGCTGAACTTCCACCCGCGGTCCATAAGGAGCTTGACCCGGGGGTTGCTTCCGTATGCGTGGGTAGCTGTAATGAAAAGGATAATGCAAAGAAGGGTTGAGAATTTTTTCATGAGGAGCTGGGGTTTATTACAACTCAAAAATAATAAAAATTCGAAGAAAAGCCGGGATGCTGTTACACCTGAGCGTTCAAATGAAAAATAAATTGGAATAAACCTCAGGACAGAACCCCGGACCCGGGTTCCGGAACATGGGGGAAATCTACAGAGGGAGAAGAAGTCAGGATTCCGGTCTTTTGCTAACTTTGCAGAACCGCCAGCCGCGATCCGTGAATGGTGATCCGGATTAAGGTTCACTTACCTGGAGTCATAATAATAATGTGCAAATGAAAAGCAAACTCTGGAGCAGGAACTTCACCCTTCTTACTGCCTCCAACTTCCTGATGTGCTCCGCTTATTATTCGCTTATCTCCACTCTTCCATTATATGTTTCAGATGTGCTTCATTCCCCTCATGCCGTGGTCGGACTCGTGCTTTCGGCATATGCTATCGCAGCGATACTTGTGCGGCCGTTTACAGGGTTTGGCCTCGACTATTTTGGCCGTAAAACCATTTTTATCGTATCACTCCTGGTGTACGGCCTGATATTTAATGCCTATATATTTGCTTCCACGGTTATGATCATACTCTTTCTCAGGTTCGCCCACGGCCTTACCTGGGGGCTGACTACGACTGCAAATACGACTATTGCCGGGGATATAATCCCGGGTGAAAAAAGAGGTGAGGGCTTTGGTTTGTTTGGTGTTTCAACTACCGTTGGCATGGCCCTGGGACCTCCTCTTGGGACCTTCATTCTTCAGCACTGGGGTTACAATGAGATGTTCGTTGCAGGCTCAGTCGTAAGCATCATCAGCATGTTAATGGCCGGCATGATGAAATTCCCGGCCTATACTCCTCTTCCTGAGAACAGGCAGTTTAAATGGAAAAATCTTTTCGAAGCCAGCACGGTGATACCTTCGGCAAATCTTCTCATCATAGGCCTTGCTTACGGCGGGCTCATTTCCTTTATCGCGCTTTACGGGAAAGAGATCGGGATAAAAAACCCTTCAGGTTTTTTCCTGGTGTATGCTTTTGGAATTATTACTTCGAGGTTTTCGGTGGGCAAGGCACTCGACAGGAATGGCCCGCGCATGGTGATCATCTCCTGCCTCACCCTCATAATTATTGGTTATCCTTTGCTGGCCCTCGTTCGAACTCCCTGGGGATATTACTCAGCTGCGGTGATCCTCGGGCTTGGCAACGGTGTGGTCTGGCCTACATTCCAGGCCATGGTCAACAACATCGTCCCATCCAACCGCAGGGGCGCTGCCAACTCCACAATCTTTATCGCCATGGATCTCGGCATGGGCCTCGGCATGATGATAGCCGGCTTGCTCTCGCAGAAATACAGTATTTCCCTTGCATTCCTCTGTTGTGCCGGTTACGCACTTACAGGTCTCATCCTCTTCCGCCTCTTCACCCTCAAACACTACCTGAAGAGAAGGGTGCTGGTGCTGCTGACACAAAGTATTTCGCCTTTAAAAATGAATGTATGAAACACATCCTTTTCCTCATGGCAGCGCTTCTGCTTCTGAACCCACCCTCGGCCACCACGCAGCAGCACACCTTTAAGATCAGCCGGGGTAATTTCCTCCTCGACGATAAACCTTTCCAGATCATTAGCGGGGAAATGCATTTCGCACGTATCCCTCGTGAATGCTGGCGCGATCGTTTACACATGGCCAAAGCCATGGGGCTGAACACAGTGGCAACCTATGTGTTCTGGAATTACCATGAAACAGAAAAGGGGAAATATAACTTTAAGGACAATGCCGACATAGCCGAATTCTGCCGCCTTGCCCAGGAGGAAGGACTCTGGGTTATTATAAGGCCCAGCCCTTATGCCTGCGCCGAATGGGAGTTCGGGGGATACCCTTGGTGGCTTCTGAGGGAAAAGGATCTTAAAGTACGGAGCCAGGATTCCCGTTTTATGGATATGAGCAAAAAATACTTTGGAGCTTTGGCAAAACAGATAGTTCCCATGCAGATCACGCATGGCGGGCCGGTGATCATGCTACAGATTGAAAATGAATATGGTTCATATGACAAGGATAAGGTTTACCTTGGGAAATACAGGGATATATACAGGGACTCAGGGATCGATGTGGATCTTTATACCTGCGACGGCCCTTCGCAGATGCCCGCAGGCTGCCTGCCGGGCGTTCTTCCGGCAGTTAACGGCCTGGACAATGTGAAGGAAGTGAAAGAGCTTATTGACAAGTACAACGATGGTCACGGCCCTTATTTTATTGCCGAATGGTATCCCGCCTGGTTTGATTCCTGGGGACAGAAGCACCATACGGTACCATATCAGGAATTTATCCAGACATACGATTCGGTGCTGTCTGCAGGGCTTTCAATCAACATTTACATGGCTCACGGAGGGACTACGCGATGGTTCTGGAATGGCGCCAATATGGGGAGAAAAGAACCGTATTCACCCCAGACTTCAAGTTACGATTATGACGCACCTATCGACGAAGCTGGTAACTCCACGCCTAAGTTTATGGCCATGAGAGAGGTCATCATGAAGCATCTTCCAAAGGATATTGTTTTGCCGGCAGTTCCTCCAAAGAAGAAAACAATCGCAATCCCGGAGATTCAACTTAAATCGTCTTCCTCATTATTCAACAATCTCCCTGCGCCCATTGCAGTTTCGAGACCTTTGAGTTTCGAGGATTTTGGCCAGGGTTACGGGTATATTCTTTACCGCACTTCGGTGAAAGGCCCGCAACAAGGGCTCCTGAAGATAAACGGGCTGAGAGATTATGCACTCGTTTATCTCGACGGGAAGAGGGTCGCAATACTTGACCGCCGGTTGGTTCAGGATTCGCTTGAGGTTGCCATTCCCGACGGAGGGGCCAGGCTGGAAATCCTGGTCGAGAACAACGGCAGGATCAACTATGGTTATTATCTTAACGATAATAAACAGGGGATAACAGGCAAGGTGACTCTTGGTGGTAAGGAGATCAGGGGATGGAGAATGTATGGCTTCCCGATGAAAAATGCCGGGGATGTAAAATTTTCCGAAGCCGGATCAACTTCAGGCCCGGTTTTTCGTAAGGCTGAATTCATGCTCAGTAACACCGGCGATACTTACCTTGACCTCAGCCGTTGGGGCAAGGGTCATGTGTGGATTAACGGGCACAGCATAGGTAAATACTGGAATATAGGGCCACAGCAGACTTTATATGTACCTGCCCAATGGCTGAACAGAGGGAAGAATGAGATCGTGATCTTTGAGCAGCTGAAACCTGAACAGGAAAGTGTTCAATGTTTGGATCATCCTGTCCTGGATGAATTAAAACAATAAAACAGGAGGCAGTCCCCTTATTCAGGAACAGCCTCCGTGTATTATTTTCTACCTCCGCCGCCTCCGTGGTTGCCGCCACCGCCACCGCTAGGACGTGGGGTACTTCCACCTCCACCGCCTCCTGCAGGACGAGAACCTCCGCCGCCCCCACCACCTGAATTCCGCTGGAAGCTTCCGGCGTTCTGGTTCAGTTGCTGTGAGCGTTCACGGTTCTGACTTTGCCTGTCCATGGAAGAACGGTCAAATCCCTGGTTGCTTCCACCCGACGGGCGGGCTGCCGGTTGCTGATAGGGTTGAGGGGAAGGCCTTGCTGACGGCTGCTGGCTGGGCTGTCCTGCAGGTCTTGCAGAAGGTTCCTGCCTGCCCGGTTCTTGGGAAGGTTGTGGTGCAGGTTTTGCTGAAGGTTCCTGCCTCCCCGGTTGAGCGGATGGTTGCCCTGAAGGTTTGCCTGAACCCTGGTTTACATCCTGCCAGCTCTTCCCGTCATTTTTCTGCCAGTTGTTATTCTGGTCCTTACGGTATACATTTCCTTCTTTGTCGGTATACACATTGTTCCTGGAATTGGGAGCCGTCCCGGCACGGTTAGCGTTACCCTGGCCCGAGGGCTGGGTCGTTGGCTTACCCCTGTCATTGGGTTGTCCCTGCCCTTGTCCCGGCTTCGTCGAAGGCTGGGTCGTTGGCGTTCCTCTCCCGGCAGGAACGGTTCCCGGCCTGGTGTTCTGCCCCGACCCGGGCCTGGCTCCGGGCTGGTTGTTATATACGTTGTTACGGTTGTAATTGTAATGGTTTACGTTAACGTTAACGTAGGTATTGCTCCTGTATACCGGTGCACGAGGTCCGTAGTAATGATTGTAGGGAGGACAAAATGGAGGGTGGTACATGGGAGGCCCCCACCAGCCAATCGGCCTTGGACCGTAAAAACCAACGGTTACGAAACCTACCGACATTCCCCAGCCAAAACCCCATCCGGTCCAGGGATTGTAAGCCATGGCAAAACCATAGGTCATCGGCATGGGATAGTAGTAAGGGCCGTACCATGGATTGTAATAATAACCGGTGCCGTAAACCACGGTGGGTCCGTAAACATAGCATCCCGTGTAGCCCGGCAGGTAACCGACGTAGACCACATCCGGAGTTGATTCATAAATATAAACGTATTTGACGTTATAGGCAGGATCCTCTGGAGGTATATTCTGGATGTCCTGGGGGATCTCCGTGGCAACAGCCCAGGGGCCTGTGGGGGAATTTCCCACGAACCACACTGCATTTTCGCACACATAATACGTTTTGTCCGACATGATCACCTTGCTGTTGGTATTCGCAGCCCGGTATAACATGGTCCCCTTGATCTGTACGAATTTCGGATCCCCGTCATAGGTCACAGTGCAGGTCGCCGTTTTCCGGTCAACCGCAGCAGTCTGTGGGATCTGGGCATCCAGCACTGCTTCCCTGGCTGCATCGGTGCCGGCAACAGAGGCAAGTACCTGGTCCTTCTCGGATCCTTCGGGGATATTGGCGAAATCGGACGGCAGCTTGTCGGAAGGAACAAAAGTCCATGGTCCGGCCATTGCTGAAGCAGTGTACCAGCGCCCCGATACCAGCAGGTAATACATCTGTTTGTCGATATACATGAAAACATTGTTCTCGCTGTTGTTCATGTATAATAGCTGTGTGCCCTGGATGGGTGCAAAATCAGGTTCTCCGTTACTCTGGACCAGTTCTGCCGGTGCAGTCCTCACCAGGATCTGGGGAGGTGAGGCAGGTGCGGTTTTATCCTTTGATTTATCTGTACTGTTTTTGCTGTCTGCCGACTGCTGACTGTCGTCTGTCGTCTGCTGACTGCCGGCTGCAGACTGTGCCTGGCTGGCCTTTGCTTCCAGTTCTTCCTGCAACTTTTTAATGTCCTTTGGAGGGTCTTTAATATTAACCCACTTCCCTTTGACCACATCGGTCGTTTTATACCACCATGAGCTTCCGTAAAGGTAATATTCCCTGGTTGAAGGTTCTTCAACAACGAAATACGGGGTGTTGATGGCCTGGAGGATTTTGGAACCCGGGACCGGCTTAAACTTGGGCTCACCGTCAAAAAGAACCAGTACGGTAGGTGTTTTGGTGAAAATGATCTCGGGAGGGGCATTGTTCAGGCCTGCTTCCTCCTTCATCACTGCTTTTGCATCCTTCAGGCTGGCATTGAGTTCGTCGATGGTCATGTCAAGGCTCCATTTCGGGATCTCTGTTTCGAGGTTGTTCTTGAATTTTTCGATCTTCGCAGGATCAGTCTGGTCGGGATTGGGAAAGCGTACGTTCAGTATTTTCACTCCGCTCATGCTGACCTCCCTGCTCGTGCGGTCTACGGCAATGTTGGTCTGGAACCAGATAGCGCCGAAAATCGGGGTCTCTCCGTTCCTGGAATAAGAAACCGCGGCTCTCCCGTAAAGCTTTATCCCTGTAAGGGAGTCAGGCTGGGGCTGGTAAACGAGGATCTTCCCGTTTGTCGTTGCTATTTGTTTTGGCCAGTTTGAAGGTGTTTCCTGCTTCGTCTGTGCCATCATCATCAGGCTTAAACCCAAGCCCAGAATGATACTGCTCATGCGTTTCATAAAAGATGTTTTTAGTCGTAAACTCCTATATATCTTGATATTACAAGTCTCTGTATCTCTGAAGTGCCTTCCCCTATCTGCAGCAGTCTCTGGTCTCTGTAAAACCGTTCAACATCGTAATCCTTCATCAGCCCGTACCCGCCAAAAATCTGAACAGCTTCATCTGAAACTTCCTTTGCTATCTCGGAACAGTAAAGTTTGGCCATGGCAGCTTCTTTAGCAAATGGTTGGTTGTTAGACTTCAGCCATGCACCCTTATATAACAAATTACGTGCCAGTTCTATCTTCGTTGCCATATCGGCCAGTTTAAACGCGATTACCTGGAAGTGTCCGATTGGCTTTCCGAACTGCTTGCGCTCCTTTGCATATTTCAGGGCCATCTCAAAGGCTCCCTGGGCGCAGCCGAGGCCCATGGCCCCGATAGCCAGGCGGCCGCTGTCGAGGGTGTTGAGCATGATCTTGGACCCTTCACCTCGCTTGCCAAGGAGGTTAGATGCAGGAACCCTGCAATCGTCAAAAAACAACTGGGCAGTATCAGACGCCCTCCACATCATTTTGCCGTGCATGGGAACGCGCCTGAATCCCGGTGTGTCGGCATCCACCAGGATAGTGGAAAATTCTTTCTGCCCGTTCTGATCTCCGCTGACTACCTGTACGGTGGCGCCTTTGTTTATGGATGATGCGCCGTTAGTGATAAAGATCTTTGAACCGTTGATCACCCACTGGTCGCCTTCAAGCCGGGCGGTTGTTTTGGTTGCCCTGGAGTCGCTTCCGGCATCCGGTTCGGTAAGCCCGAAAGCCCATAAGGAGTCGCCTGTGGAAAGCATAGGAAGATATTTCTGCTTCTGCTCCCCGCTGCCGTAATTCTGGATAGGGCCCATCCCAAGCGAGATATGGGCAGCAAGGGTCGCTGCATGCGAGCCGTCAACCCTTGCGAGTTCTTCCACGGCGATCACATACGAAATAGTATCCATGTCAAGTCCCCCGTATTCCTGTGGAGTCCGGAGGCCGAATAAACCCAGTTCTCCCATACGTTTCGTGAGAGGAATCGAAAATTCGCCTTTTTCATCCAGTTCCCTTGCCTGAGGCTTGATCTCACGCTCGGCAAAATCCCGCACGGTCTTGCGGATGTTGTGATGTTCTTCTGTTAATAACATGATGATATCTGGTTTTTGGTTAATTGTTTGTGATTACAGATTAAACCGGTATTTACGCCAGGGCAGAGCCCTGGGTCCTTTCATGCCCCGGAAGGGTGTGGAATTTACCGGTAGAGATTAAATGCTTTTTTGCAAGTGTTTCAGCCTTTAACAGGTCTTCATTTCTGATCCCGAGGTCCACTCCTTTTTGGCTGCAGAAATTCAACAGGTCCCTGGTGTTCAGGTTTCCCAGCATGGTTTTATTGGCAAGAGGGCATCCCCCGAGTCCTTCAACTACACAGTCGAAACGCCTTATCCCTTCTTTGTAAGCGGCATCCAGTATGTCAAACCAGCCGCTTCCACTGTTGTGCAAATGAAGTCCGAATTCCACACAGGGAAGATCGTGGGTAAGCATTGAAAATACCTGTGAAATGGTTCCCTTGTCAACGGTTACAGAGACATTCGATAAAGGAATGGTCCGCACCCCCATTTTCTGAAGGCGGTCAGCGGTATCTAATAATGTCTCGGGCAGCCATTCTTCCCCGTATGGGTTGCCAAATGCCATGGAGATGTACACGACAGCGGTCTTGTTCCGTTTGCTGCATAGGTTCATCAGGTGATCCACGGTTGCAAGCGATTCTTCATAAGTCGTGTTCATATTACGTTTCAGGAATCCTGCCGAAAAGGAATGGGGATAGGAAATACAGTCGATCTCATCCCGCTCTGCAACAAGATCAATCCCTTTTTTATTTACCACGAGCATCATCAGCTTTGATTTTTTTAACGAGAGGTCAAGCCTGCTCAGCACTTCCAAGCTGTCGCCCATCTGGGGAACGGACCTGGGTGATACGCTGCTCCCGGTCTCCACAGTATCGAAATCCGCTTTCAGGATGGCATTGATATACTCCACCTTCTGATCAGTGGGTATAATCCCCTCAAGACCCTGCATGCCTTCCCGTGGTGATTCTATTAGTTTCAAGCTGTCTTTATATATTTAATCAAACAAAATAGCGAAAAGCGAAATGGAGAAATAGCGAAAGGCGAAATCAAGTCGTAATTCATAATTCGTATATTCTTATTTGTACATTGTACATAGTACATTGTACATTATTTTTATCCCCTTCCTGTCAGATTCTTCGGTATCCTACCGTTCTTTATCGCTTCCGACCGCAGCCGCCTGCCGACTATCCTCTCAACCATGCTGCCGATCTCAAGCACCTTATCTACATCCAGGCCGGTATCTATTCCCATCTCATCCATCATCACCACCATATCCTCGGTCGAAACAAGCCCGGTGATGTTCGGGTCTTTATAGTAATAGCTCCCGGTTCCGCTAACTGGCACCCCGCTTACAAAGTTGGCAGGCTGCCCGCCGATCCCTCCCATGGTCGATTCAAAATTCAGCATCCCCGCCTGCAGGGCGGCCAGTACATTGGCGAGGCCCCAGCCGCGCGTAGTGTGAAAATGAACGATTTGCTTTTCAGGCCTGGGGATGGCATCCAGAAGCATGGAATAATATTTATACACCCTGTCGGGCGTAGCGCTTCCGTCATGATCGGCATGCTCCACATCACTGGCCCCTATTTCGAACCATCGTTTTGCAAATTCAATGGCTTTACTCATCTCGGTAGGACCTTCGATGGGGCAGCCCCAGATGGTGCTTACCGTCCCGTTCACTTTAAGACCTGCTTCCCTGGCCAGCGGGATCCACTTTCCTGCCATCTTCCAGTACTCGGCAAGGCTGAGCCCCGAATTCTTCTGGTGATGCGACTCGCTGGTCGAAACCATCAGCAATATACGGTTCGGTCCCCAGCCTTCCTTTTTAGCCTGTATAGCTCTTTCGATTGCTTTCTCGCGAATGGTGATCGCGGTGATGGATACCGAATCTATGAGGTGCGAGACCTTCTTACTGCTTCTGATTGCCTTGAGCAGAACATCAGCGTCTTTGAACTGCGGCATGCCCTGCGGGTTCCCGAGGTTCGTCAACTCGATATGCTTGTACCCGGCCAGTATGAGCTGCTCTGCAACCCAGATCTTGGCTTCGGTCTGAATAAAGTTCTCTTCATGCTGGAACCCATCCCTTACTGTAATATCTCCCAGTGTTACTTTCTTCGGATAATTCATAATCTCATTCAATTATTGTTAGTTATTCTTTTGTTTAGCCATACGCCTTAAGCCATGAGTTAAAATTTCATCACTCATCACTCATCACTCATCACTTCTTCTCCATGTCCACTAAGACCGTGCTCGTCTCCACCATCTGCCCAAGCTTCACATTTACTTTTTGCACTATACCGTTGACAGGAGCAGATATGAGATTCTCCATCTTCATAGCTTCAATGATTAGAAGCACCTGGCCTTTTTTCACTTCTTCATCAGGCTTAACATTGATTTTTGTCACTTTGCCGGGCATAGGCGAGGTGATATGCCCGCCTTCATGGGTAGCGCTGTCAAACGAAGCCTCCGAAACGGTTTCGGTCAGCAGATCTTCTCTCTGCATGGCGTAGAGGAACCCGCCCGTGCTCACATAACCCAGGTTCCCCTGGTCCTCCGACACGAATAAAACATGATCATGCCCGTTGATAGTGCAGGCCATGCGGTTCTCGCTCCAGCTGTCGATGCTGCAATGATGTGTTGAACCTGAGATATCAATGTCAAAGATGTTTTTACCGCTCCTGCTGATCCTCGCGGTGATCTCCTGCTTGCCGGCTTTCAGCCTGATCCTGATAAGGTCGCGCCAGAAACCGATCTGTTGCCAGACTCTTGCAGCCTGGCAGCCTGCAACAAGTGAATTCGAAAGGCTTGCCATGAGATAACCGGCCACGGGTACATGCAACGGCAATTTCCCTTTTTCAGCCTCAATCCCGCCTACAATGTTCTGCAGATGCTCGTCACAGAACCTGGTCGAGATCCTGTTCGAAACGAATGCTTCACTTTGCAGCAAGGCCGAAAGAAATGGGATATTGGTTTTAATACCGTGGATGATGTAATCGTGTAATGCACCAACCATCATTTGCGTGGCTTCCTCCCGGTCTTCTCCCCACACAACCAGTTTGCAGATCATGGGATCGAACGAGCTTTTGATTGCGCTGCCTGACACAATCCCTGTGTCAATCCTGATCCCTGCAATGTCGGGCTCCCTGTAAAGGCTCATGTTCCCCGGCGAAGGCTGGAAATTGTTCGACGGATCCTCAGCATAGATCCTGCATTCTATTGCATGCCCTTTCTGCTTCACATCTTCCTGGCTTATCCTCAGGGGATGCCCCGAAGCGATCAGGATCTGCTCCTCTACGATATCAATCCCTGTCACCATCTCGGTCACGGGGTGCTCCACCTGTATACGGGTGTTCATCTCGAGGAAATAAAAATTAAGCTGCCTGTCGACAAGGAATTCGATAGTGCCGGCACTGGTATATCCCGCTTCTTTGCCTATCCTTACTGCCGCTTCACACATTTTAAGCCTTACTTCGGGCTTCAGGGTGGGCGAGGGGCTTTCTTCTATGATTTTCTGGTATCGTCTCTGTATGGAACATTCCCTTTCAAAAAGATGGATCACGTTCCCGGCTTCATCACCAAGTATCTGCACTTCGATATGCCGAGGTTCCTCAATATACTTTTCGATGTATACCGTTTCATCCCCGAAATATGCTTTGGCCTGCCTTGAAGTGCTTTCAATGGCTTCTTCAAGTTCCGGGACTGCATGCACTATCCGCATCCCTTTTCCACCGCCTCCGGCTGCTGCTTTAAGCAATACGGGGAAGCCGATTTTCGGTGCAGTAAAAATGAGCTCTTTTGCATTGCCGGTAATTCCTTCGGTGATGGGGACCCTGATCTTTTTGGCGAAATTCCTGGCCTCTATTTTATTCCCCATGATTTTCATGGCCCTGGCATCAGGACCGATAAAAATGATGCCCGCTTCCTCGCAGGCCTTGACAAACATAGGGTTTTCGGCCAGGAAGCCGTAACCAGGATGTATGGCATCAGCTTTTGCTTTCTTCGCGGTCTCTATGATCTTTGCAATGTTCAGGTAGGTGTCGCTAAGCTCCGAATGTCCGATGCAAAACGCTTCATCGGCCTGCTTCACATGCAGTGAGTCATGGTCGATCTCCGAATACACCGCAACGCTTCGTATCCCCATCTTTTTTGCCGTCCGTATGATCCTGCAAGCGATCTCACCACGGTTTGCGATCAGTATTTTATGTATTTGTTTCATCTCTGTTAAATCGTTATGGCGTTAAGTCGATATGTCGTAATGACTGCTTTAATCATAACTATCGTCTTATCGTTGTATCGTCATATCGTCGTATCGTCATATCGTCATATCGCCCTATCGCCTTATCGTTGTATCGTCGTATCGTCATATCGTATTTAATCTACCCACCCCGGCTTCCTTTTCTCCAAAAACGCATTCATCCCCTCCTGTCCCTCTTCCGATGCCCTGATCTCGGCGATCATTTTGGCCGTGAAATCAATGGCTTCATGTAGCGTTAGGGTGTTGCACACTTTGTCGATCAGCGTTTTACAATGGCTCATTGCTGCCGGACCGCTGCTTCTCAAATGCTCAATAATTTCTTCAACTTCGGCATCCAATTCGGCTGCAGGCAGGGAACCGTTCACAAGCCCGTAACGTTCGGCTTCGGTTCCTGTAATCCTGCGCCCCGTCAGCATCAGCTCCCGCGCCGCGTATTCACCAATTCGTTTGATCACGTATGGAGAAATGCATGCAGGCACTATCCCGATCTTCACTTCCGAAAGCGAGAACACTGCATCATCGCTGCAATAAGCCATGTCGCAGGCCGAGACCAGCCCGTTGGCTCCTCCGAGCACCGACCCATGGGCTACGGCAATCGTAGGTTTCGGGCATGTGTAAATGGTATAAAAACATTGGGCCAGGTACAGACTCTCATTGTAATTCTTTTCGAAACTGTTTTTAGCAACATCTTTCATCCAGTTCAGGTCAACGCCTGCGCAAAAGCTTTTACCGTTACCGCGCATCACAACGCAGCAATACTCATCCGCAGTCTTCATCACAGTGAAAATATCGGTGAGTTCCTGCAGCATGGTCTCGTTGAAGGCATTGTGCTTTTCGGGTCTGTTCAGCCGTATCGTAAGTACGCCATCCGCCGCAGAAGTTTCAATCGTCTTGTATGTATTCATTTCCAAATAATTTCAAACAATCTACCAGATCATCCAGTTATCCAGTCATCCAGCCTACATCCTGAACACCCCGTACTCGGTGTTCTCGTATTTTTTATTCTGTGAAACGGCAATGGCCATGGCCAGCATCTTGCGGGTGTCAACGGGGTCGATAATGCCGTCGTCCCAGAGCCTCGCAGTGCTGTAATATGCCGAACCTTCATGCTCGTATTTATGCAATATTGTCTTCAGCATTTTTTCCCTTTCGTCTGCGGATAAGGACTTCCCCTGTGCCTTCAGCTGGTCTTCTTTAACCGTTATCAGTACATTGGCTGCCTGTTCTCCCCCCATGACTGATATCTTCGAATTCGGGTACATCCAAAGAAACCTGGGTTCGTAAGCTCTTCCCGCCATTGCGTAATTCCCTGCGCCGAAAGAACCGCCGAAAATAACAGTGAATTTTGGAACGTTGGCATTGGCCACGGCATGCACGAACTTGGCCCCGTCGCGGGCTATGCCGGCCCTCTCGTATTGCTTGCCAACGATGAAACCGGTAATGTTCTGCATGAAAAGGATAGGAACGTTCCTTGATGTGCATAACTCCACAAAGTGGGCTCCCTTGAGGGCAGTCTCCCCGAAGAGAACGCCGTTATTGGCTATGATGCCTATCGGGTACCCCATAATATGAGCGAAACCCGTTATAATGGTGGGCGCGTACCTGTCCTTGAACTCATGGAACAGGCTTCCGTCGACTATCCTGGCAATGATCTCCCTGGAATCCACAGGTTTTTTAAGGTCGAGTGGTAAAATACCATACAGGTCATCAGCAGGATAAAAAGGTTCCTGAACCGGCTCCATCGGAAGGTCCTGGAATTCTTTCCTGCTGATCGATTCAAATATGTTCCTGCAGATCTGTATCGCATGAACATCGTTCATTGCAAGGTGGTCCGCCACGCCCGATATGCTGGTATGTACGTCGGCGCCTCCGAGCTCTTCAGCAGTCACTTCCTCACCTGTGGCTGCCTTGACCAGGGGAGGGCCCCCGATGAAAATGGTGCCCTGCTTCCTTACGATTATGGTCTCATCACTCATGGCAGGCACGTAAGCCCCTCCTGCCGTGCAGGATCCCATCACGACTGCGATCTGTGGGATCTTTTTAGCCGAAAGCCTGGCCTGGTTGAAAAAGAACCTTCCGAAATTATATTTGTCGGGAAACACCTTGTCCTGCTCGGTGAGAAAAACCCCGCCGGAATCTACGAGATAAACACAAGGCAGCCGGTTTTCCATGGCGATCTCCTGGGCCCTCACATGCTTCTTGATGCCTTCCTGCATATAGGTGCCGCCTTTGACAGTAGCATCATTGGCCACGATCATGACTTCATTCCCATGGATCACGCCAATACCGGTTACAAGCCCGGCCGAAGGAAATTCATTATTATACAGATCATACGCGGCAAGCGGAGATAATTCCATGAAAGGAGTGTTCCTGTCGATCAGAAGATCTATTCTTTCCCTTGCAAGAAGCTTGCCCCTGTCCTTATGCTTTTTAACTGCCTGTTCTGAACCGCCTTCCCTGACCTTTTCGAGGACATTCCTGTATGCGTCCAACACCTTCAGGTATTCTTTCTTACTCCTTGTAAAATCGGGTGATGAGGTATCTATCTTGCTTTCAATACGAAACATAAAAATCAATTTATCGGGCAACTAATTTAGAAACAATTTTAATAGAAAGAAATTTTCATGCATCAAAATCATCTAATTTTGCTGGCCCGATGAACGAAATTGTAATAAATACTTCTTCCGGACTGCATTGGGAAAACCTTGTGGCCGATCCCAGGGTGGCTGAAGGAAAAGCCCTCCTTGAAAAGGCTGTTGCATACGTACACCAGGATGCGCTGAGGTCAGCATTCCCTGATCTTTCAGGCGCTGCCCTTGAAACCAGCTACATCCTTCTATGCGAGATGAACCAGGATGCGGAAACCATGGTTACGGTCATCCTGAAGGATATCCTTGACAAGGGAACGCTTACGTTACAGCAGATCAGGGCTGATTACAATCCGGCGGTTGAAGGGCTTCTTTCGGGGCTTCAGAAAATTGACCGTTTCGATACCCGAAAGACCCATTCCAACGTGGAGAATTTTATAAAACTCCTGCTGACCAGCTCCGATGATATACGGGTGATCCTCATCCGCATAGCCCAGAAATTATATGCTCTCAGGCATATTGAAGAATACCCCCTTGAAAAACAGGCCGATATTTTGGCTGAAGCCAACATGCTGTACCTGCCGATAACACATCGTATTGGCCTGTACCGGCTGAAAACCGAATTTGAAGATCGTGTAATGCGCTATGCCCGGCCTGATATTTACAGTTTTATTGAGCAGAAGCTGGCCGAAACCCATGCCGACCGCGACAGGTTTACCCATGATTTCATCAGTCCTATAGAAGAAACATTACAGGAACATGGATTCAGCTGTGAAATACGCCGAAGGACCAAATCAATCCCTTCAATCTATCGTAAAATGCAGGCCCAGAAGGTGGAATTCGAAAAAGTATACGACCTCTTTGCCATCCGTATCATCCTCAATAAAGTTGTTGAAAGCGAGAAGGCCGACTGTTGGAAGATCTACTCCCTGGTAACCGACATTTATACACCGAATCCCCGCCGCCTTCGCGACTGGATATCCTTTCCCAAATCAACCGGTTACGAATCCCTGCATTCAACCGTGATCGGTCCTGAAGGCCGATGGGTGGAGGTGCAGATACGTACGCGCCGAATGGATGAGGTCGCCGAAAAAGGCGTTGCAGCGCACTGGAAATACAAAGAGAAAAGTAAACAGGAAGAGGGAACCGACCTGTTCACCGCGATCAGGGAGATGCTGGAAACCCCGGTGAACAACCAGGGGGTTACCACTAACAAGGAGAAAAGAGCCTTGTATTCCGACGAGATCTTCATCTTCACCCCTAAGGGCGACCTCAAGCGGCTGAAAAACGGCTATACGGTGCTGGACTTCGCTTTTGAGGTCCATACGAATATTGGTCATACCTGCACCGGGGCTATTGTTAACGGAAAAATAGTGCCACTGAAATATACGCTGCGCAACGGTGATACGGTAAAAATTCTGACTTCCAAAAATCAGAAACCGAATTCAGGCTGGCTTGAATTCGTGCGCAGTCCCAGGAACATTGCCAGGGTGAAGCATGCCCTGAAAATGGAGCAGTATAAAGATGCCGACCTGGGAAAGGAGATCATAAAGAACAAAGTTCTGCAACTCGAAATGGAATTCACCGATCTTGTGATCCAGAGGCTGGTTGATGCATTCGAATGCGAAAATTACCTTGAACTTTACCAGAAATTCGGTGAAGGGAAGCTTGATCCGCTGAAAATCAAGAAAATGCTGGCTGAATCCAGGCCCGTTTCCACGGCAACGCCTTTATCAAAGGAAGAGCATTTCCCTGAGACCATCTCCAAAATGTTAACCGGCGATAAGGAATTCCTGATCATCGATAACAGGCATGAGTCTTTTCACTACCAGTTTGCAAAATGCTGCAACCCTGCCCCGGGAAGTAAGATATTTGCCTTTGTAAGCGTTTACCAGGGAGTTAAAGTGCACCGCACCGACTGCCCCAACTCCCGGCAGCTGATCATGCGTTATCCCTACCGTATACTGGAAGCAAGGTGGAAGGAGGGGCTCCCGAAAACTGAGGCTCTGCCTGCTGCTGCTGTAAAAAAGCAGGAAACGAAACGAAAATAATGAGATGAATCAGGAAGCAGTCATAAAGGTAATCAACGTACAAAAATCCTTCAAAGCGGTCCACGCGGTAAGGGGTATGAGCCTGGAGATTCTGAACGGCCAGTTCATCGCTTTGCTGGGACCAAACGGTGCCGGCAAGACTACCATGGTTGAGATGATCGAGGGGATACAGAAACCCGACAGTGGCGAGATCCTTATAATGGGAAAGCACTGGAAAGGAAATGAAAAGGAGCTAAGGCGGATCATAGGGCTTTCGCTCCAGGAAACAAGGTTTATTGATAAGCTCAGGGTTTGCGAGACTCTCAGGTTGTTCGGGAGTTTTTTCTCTCTCGGGCCGCAGCGCTGCAGTGAAGTGATGGAACTGGTGGGCCTTGAGGAAAAAAAGGATGCTTATGTAGTCAATCTTTCAGGCGGGCAACGGCAAAAGCTGGCCCTTGGAGTTGCTCTTTTGAACAAGCCCAGGATCTTGCTGCTGGATGAACCCACCACAGGTCTTGACCCCCAGGCCAGGAGGGAAGTATGGATGATCCTTAAGAAACTGAAGGATGAATCGTCAACTTCGCTCATCCTGACCACGCATTATATGGAGGAAGCCGAGCAGCTTTGCGATTACATTGTGATCATGGACCACGGGACCATTCTGAAAGAAGGGACACTGCAGGATCTGCTTGGAAAGTCATCCGCCGACATTGAAAAAAAGGACGAATATACGGGCCCGCCAAGGAACCTCGATGAATTGTTTATTGAGTTGACGGGAAGACATTTAAATGAATGATGTTCAATGTACCATGTACCAATGATTTTGAAATTTGTAATTCGGACATGGCGCATTGTACATTTTTTCACAAAGAGATAAATGATTAACAGAATCACCAACAGCCAGCTCTGGCACCTTATTCTTGCCAATGTGCGTGAGCTCATTCGTGAGCCGGCGGTTCTTTTTTGGGGCATTGCATTCCCTATCCTGATGTCGCTCGGACTGGGGGTTGCATTCACGAAAAAAAAGGATGTCACGGTGATGGTGGCAGTCATAGGCCGTGAACACCTTGTGCATGCCCCTGGCGACAGCGCTTCGGTGATACAGTATTTCCTGGAGAAGAACCGGGCTGTTATTAAACCCGACAAAGACGGGTCCCTTGCGGGGGAACTGAAGGTTGCCGACGAAAAGCTGGGCGGAACAACCTATATATTCAAGGACCTGAATTGGAAACAAGCCATGGTCTCGCTTAAACGCGGGAACCTCAACCTTGTGATGGATGAAATAAAAGGTAAGGTTGTCTACAAATTTGACCCTATGAACCCCGATGCCCAGCTGACTTACCTTAAAATCTCAAAAATGATGAAGGACCCGGAACTGATAATCAGGCCTTCAGGATCGGAGATAATTCCACTTGACGTAACCGGTACGAGATATATAGATTTTCTTGTGCCGGGTCTCATCTGTATGGGGGTAATGATGTCGTGCATGTGGGGAGTGAGCTATGACATTATTGAAAAACGCTCCAAGAAACTGCTTCGCAGGATGGTTGCCACACCTATGAAACACTCCAACTTTCTCGTAGCCCTGATAACGGTAAGGATAGCAATGAATTTCGTGGAAGCCGGTCTGCTGTTCCTTTTCTCCTGGATGGTTTTCAATATAACGATACAGGGAAGCGTGCCTGCCCTCATCCTGTTCTTTACAACCGGCAACATAGCCTTTGCAGGAATCGCGGTTTTCCTTTCATCTCATACATCCAAAACAGAGATCGGCAACGGGCTGATCAACCTTGTAAACATGCCCATGATGGTACTTTCGGGGATCTTCTTTTCATATCATAATTTTCCCTCCTGGAGCATACCTGCAATCCAGAAGTTCCCTCTGACCATGCTGGCCGACGGGGTCAGGAGCATTTTTATCGAAGGCGCCGGGTTCAGGGAAATACTCATTCCTTCGGCTATCATGCTGTCAATCGGACTGGTTTTTTTCATCTCCGGGCTGAAAATTTTCAAATGGCATTGATGATTTTCTGACCCCCATCCTTGCTTTTTACCTGGAAATTTCGTAAATTAGCTTCAAATCGCAGGGTTATGGAAAACCTTTTACTTAAATATATGGGCGAAGGTCTTTCAAGGGAAAATATAGCAGATCCCATGAAGTTAAAACCAATCGTCACCATCAGCCGTGAATACGGTTGCCCGTCAAAGCTGATAGCCCAGATGCTGGCAGATGCAATTAATAAAAAAACGGGTGAAGGTTCGCACACAAAGTGGAAATTTATAAACAAGGAAGTGCTAGAATCCGCTGCAAAAGAACTTCAGCTGAATCCCTCCGATGTGAAATACCTGCTCAGCCTTGGCGAAAAAAGCATTCTTGAGGATTTCCTGGTTTCATTCTCCCCCTCATATGTGAGCAACCTTAAAGTCAAGCATACCCTGATCAAAGTAGTCACTACCATTGCCCAGGCAGGTTACGTGGTTTTGGTTGGCAGGGGAGGCGCTGCCATACTGCAAGGCAGACCAGGCGCCTTGCATGTGAGATTACAGGCTCCAGTGAACTGGAGAATCGAAGCGTTAATCATTGCAAGGAATATAAATTCCACGGAAGCCAGGAAGATCATTGAGACCACCGATAAAAAAAGAGCTGCCCTTTACGAGCTAATCCTGGGTAGAAAACTGGATCCCTATATTTTCGATGTTGTCTTTAATTGCTCAACTCTCCCGAAGAAGCAGATCGTTCAAGGGATACTTGCAATGATGGAAGCCCGGGAGATGCTATAGTCACCTTCTGCTTATTCCTTAATTAGTACATTGTACATGGTACATTATACATTTTTTTTTACCTTTGCAGCCCTTAATCAGTTCGGGATGTAGCGCAGTTGGCTAGCGCACCACGTTCGGGACGTGGGGGTCGGAAGTTCGAGTCTTCTCATCCCGACCAACCACCCCGGTCAACAGCCGGGGTTTTTTTTACTGCCTCTTTAGCTCAGTTGGTAGAGCAGCTGATTCGTAATTAGCAGGTCGGGGGTTCAAGTCCCCTGAGAGGCTCACTGATAATAAGTCACTTGCTCAAAAACTGTAAGTGGCTTTTATTTTTGCAAGGTCCTGGCCGGATTTCATCCGGAAGAGTCGATTTTTTCTACTTTTGTGATTTCTTTGCATCCTTTTTATTATTCCATCCTTTTCGACCCTGGGTATGCTTTTTACAAGTTCAACTTTTGCTTTATTCTTTCTCTTCGTTTTTATTTTCTATTGGTTCGTATTCAGCAGGAATCTGAATTGCCAGAATTTTTTTCTGCTCGTTTTCAGTTATATTTTTTATGGAATGTGGGACTGGAGATTTTTAATACTTCTTTTTATAATTTCCGGTTCCGGTTATCTGATTGCAGACCTGATTCAGAAAAAAGGAGAACAACGTATCAGGAAGTACCTTTTCATTTTAGGTTTAGTTATCAATGTCGGAACCTTGGTTGTCTTCAAATATTTCAACTTTTTTATAAACGGGTTTATTCATTTCATGGCTGTTTTTGGATTTATTGTGAACCTTCACACGATCAATATAATCCTGCCGGTTGGAATAAGTTTTTACATTTTCCTTTCAATAAGTTACATTGTTGATGTTTATCAGCATAAATTACTTCCCGAAAGAAACTTTGTCAACTTATTGCTGACACTGGGTTTCTTTCCTATTATTCTTGCAGGTCCAATTCAACGACCTATTTCTCTGTTACCCCAGATTAAGAATAAAAGGAATTTCGATTATGGCCGGGCAACAGATGGATTAAGGCAAATCCTCTGGGGCGTATTTATGAAGATTGTCATAGCAGATAATTGTGCAGTCCCAGTCAATACAATTTTTTCTGATATAGGTGCATATTCCGGCAGTACCTTAGTCCTGGGAATATTTCTTTTTACTGTTCAAATTTATACTGATTTTGCAGGGTATTCGAATATCGCTATTGGTTTAGGGAAACTACTCGGATTTAACCTGATGCAAAACTTTGCATACCCCTATTTTGCAAAAAATATCAGGGAGTTCTGGACACGGTGGAATATCTCGCTTACCAGCTGGTTCAGGGATTATGTTTTTCTTCCTGTAGCTTATTCTGTTTCCGGAAGTATTAAATCCGAAAGATTTTATTTTTTCAAAACAGAAATTGTGATATACATAATAGGCGTTTCGGTTACCTGGCTACTAACGGGTCTCTGGCATGGTGCAAACTATACATTTATCACCTGGGGTGTTATTCAAGGTTTTTTCCTGGTATTGAATCATATTAATTCGAAGCCCAGGAAACGATTTTTAAAACGGATGAATATTCGCAATGATAACTTTTTATTAGCAAGTGTTGGCAGGATATTAACTGTTATAATCATCATGTTCTCCTGGATTTTTTTCAGGGCTGAAACTGTCAAACAAGCGCTTGTTTATATCTCGGGAATTTTTTCTTCCTCCTTATTCAAAATGCCTGATGACTTTGGCATTAACTATTTATTTATTTTGATCTTAATGTTGTTTTTTATTGAATGGAAAGGCAGAAAAATGGAATTTGGACTAAGCGGCTTAGGATTGAAATGGCCACGGATAGCAAGATGGGTAATGTATACTTGTTTGGTTGCTGCTATCTTATGGTTTTCGGGAGAAGAAAAGCAATTTATTTATTTTAACTTTTAATTTATATTTTCTATTTCAGGATGAGGTCATTTGTACAAAAAGTAATATTCTTTTGTGTTATTAATTTTACCTTGATTAATGCAGTCATCTTTTATTTTCTTAAGTTTCATCCTGAGTATTTCCTGGTGAGTTATGATGACTATTACATGATGGAAAATTCTTATTCTTCGATTTATAAACATGTTGATAAAACTAATATTATAATTGGTGATAGCAGAGGAAGCGCCACCCTGATTCCAAAGATGCTGGGCATTGCTTATTTAAATTTATCTATTCCGGGGAGTAATTTCTGGGAAGGATACATCACGGTTAAAAGGAGACTGCTTAATTGTAAAATCGATACTTTGTTGTTGGTTTATGGCTTCGATTTTTACGAGTCTAATGTCTGGACAGACAGAAGGACAATACCGTTAAGATTTGTTACGAAAACACAATTATTTAATCTTTTTAAAAAAGAAATCAGTAATCGGGAAATTATAAATGAGTATGATAAAAAATCAATTATCGACATATTAAAACATCAAATAGTCAGGTTGGGGCTATATTATCATTTCCCGATCTCCTATATGCCTGCTTTTAAAAATTCATTTTTAGATTATTTCAATAAGAGAGTTTCAAGATGTAATATTGACAGTATAAACAAGAATTCAGGTTTTTTAAATTTTGGAACGCTAGACTCCTGTAATCATATTTGTGATTACCCATATGACAGGGTATTCAACATAAATAAAACAAATCTCGAATACCTGGATAGTATAGTTGCGTTAAGTAAAAAAAACAACTTTGCAACATTCATTATCATCCCGCCGGTAAATCATTCTTCTTATCAAAGACTAAAAAATACCACATATCTGAATTCTGCAAACTATATCTTTAATTCACGAAAATATTGTTTTATAAATCAAATCAATGAACTACCGGATAAATATTTCGGTGATCCGTCGCATTTGAATTACAGGGGGTCAGTATTATATTCAAAAAAGGTTAGAGAGATTTTAACTTCTTATTCCACTGCAAACCGAAAGCAATAAGGATTTAAATGAAAAAGCCATCCCAAAAGGACGGCTTCTTCGACTCTGGGGATAGATATGATGAGCTAAACAATGTCGTCGAAAGTTGCTTCCGAAGGAGATACCGGAGCCAGGCCTGATGAATCCCCGCCGATTACAGTATCGGTATCCTGGAAATCAGCTTCCACTGGTATGATAGGAGCCAGGTAAGGCAGGAGGGAGTTAAGATTATCTGCATCAGAATCATTAAAATCAGCTTCGGCAGGGGTGACCGGTGCAAGGGAAGCGGGAGCAGCTGAAGAACTGTTCAGCGGAGCAAGATCGTTATCGCTGAAATCTGCTTCTACAGGAAGTACAGGAGCAAGCCCCTTCAGTTCAGTTTCACTGATATCGGCAGCAGTGGTTGCAATAACGGTTTCATATGAAGGAAAAGTCATAAGATCGGTATAACTCGTTTGGGCTGAAGAACCGTTGGCAAAGAGCAGGCTTGTTTGTAATCCGAGAAAGGTCACTATTATGGAGAATGTTGTTTTCATTGTTTTCAGTATTTTGAATGAATTGGTTTGTTGTTCTTTTAAACTTGATTCGAACATAAGACGTCCCCCTTTGGGTAATGTTACAGTGTTGATGTTTATTTGATTAAATTAACAAAACTTTAACAAATGATTGATAATTAATATTATATGCTGCAAATATAGTATATATTTAGACTCATTAAATTAAATAATCGTTAAAACTCCGTTAAATTCCGATGAAAGTGCGAAAATTATCGACGAAATTCTAAAAAACAGAAAATGAAATAGTTACACGTGAATTTCGAACCGTAGCGGAGATGTAAAAATGCGCGCGACAACGGCGGTGTTATCTGTAAGCGAATGAAGCAGTCTGATTGTGCGGGCGGTTACAGGTTATCCCTGAAGTATTCATAAAACTTCTCATTCAGGTGAACCCTGTCCCTGCCCCTGACATTATGCTCATGCCCGGGGTAAATGAAATAATCTACCTGCCTGCCTTCATCCACACACTTTTTAATGAACGACAAGCCGTTTTGCGGCAACACGGTTTCATCCTGGTATCCCTGTATGATCAGCAGCTTCCCTTTCAGTTTTTTCACATAATTAAGAAGTGAAGCATTCTTATATCCTTCAGGATTGGTCTGTGGAGTGTCCATATACCGTTCTCCGTACATCACCTCGTAATACTTCCAGTCGATCACAGGACCTCCGCAGGCAGCCACCTTGAACACACCGGGGTTTCTCACCATCATCGAAATCGTCATAAAACCCCCGTAGGACCAGCCGTTTATCCCTATCCTCGAGCTGTCGGCCCAGGGGAGGGATTTGAGGTATTTCACCCCGGCCATCTGATCTTCAACCTCAGCATCTCCCAAATGCCTGAAGATCACCTGCTCAAATTCCTTCCCCCTTTCTGAAGTCCCCCGGTTATCCAGAGTGAACACAATATATCCCTGTTCGGCAAGGTAGTTCAGCCACAGACCCGCCCCTCCCAGCCAGCTGTCAGTAACCATCTGTGAGTGCGGCCCTCCGTAAACATAAATGATCACAGGGTATTTTTTAAGGGAATCGAAATCCACAGGCCTTATCAGCCTGCAATACAGATCATTGCCTTCTTTATTACGGATGGTGAAAACCGACATCCTGCCGATCTTATAATCTTTCAGGGGATTGAGGTCGCTCAGAAGCTCCTGCTTAACATTTCCCTTTGCATCCAGGATCTGAATTTTACGGGCAAAGGAGGTGGTAGAATAAGAGTCCAGGATAAAGCTGCCGTCGGTACTTATTTTTGAACTGTGGCTGCCTGTGGATGAGGTGATCCCGTAAACCAGTCCCGATTTAAGCTCAACCGAACAGAGTGACCTGCCTATGGGATTACCCTTATTGCAGTTGAAGAATATCTTTTCGCCTTCCGGGTCAGTTCCTGCGATGGAACTCACTTCCCATTCCCCACTTGTGAGTTGCCTGATAAGTTTGCCCGAAGCTTCATAAAGGTAAATATGGTTGTACCCGTTGCGCCGGCTTAGCCAGAGAAAGCGTGAGGCATCCTTGTTGATGAATTCGGGCCCGTGAAGGGGTTCCACGTATTTCGGATCGGTTTCAATGAACAAAGTCTTCAGGAATTTACCGCTTTCCGCATCATAGGTCTTCATCCACATGCTGTCCTGCTCCCTGTTGAGAACCGCTATATAGATGAGTTTTCCGTCGGGGCTCCAGGTGATGTTCGTAAGGTAACAGGCGGTATCGGCCCCGGTCTGGAGTTCGATATGATTTTTCTTTACTGAAGACCAGATATGCACATTCACGCTATGGCTTTTCTGACCTGCCATCGGGTATTTCACTTCATTCACGACGGCGATAGGATCAGTGATATTGACCAGGGGATAGGAGGCTACAGCTTTTTCGTTCATATAATAGTAGGCAAGTTTGTCGCCCGATGGTGACCAGAAGGTTCCCTTGCTGATCCCGAACTCATTCCTGTGAACCCTGCTGGCTCCATAGGTAATATCAGGGTCAGGGGAAGCCTCAACCTTGTATTCGGTTCCTCCTGCGCTTACATACAGATTATTCTTCAGGGTATAGGCAGTTTTAAAAGTCAGCGGGTCAATGTCGGTATTTTCAGCCTTATCGGTCCAGGAATTGAGTTTTTGCAGTATGCCATCCGCAAGGTTGAAACTGAAGATATTATTTCCCGAAATGAAAGAAAAGATGTTGGTCTTATAAGCAGTTATTACAGGGAAACGCGAAAGAGTGTCTTCCTTCAACACCTTTAATTTTGAATTCAGAGACTGAAGTCTCAAAACGGTATCCCGGAGGGTTTTACCGGGGTAACCTTTTACCAGGCTGTTTTTTTCAACCGAAAACCAGGTATTATCTTCCCCGTTCCATTGAAGTTGCGAGATGGTTTTTGCGGTCAGACCTTTGCCCATTGTGGCTTCTTCCATGCTCATCAGTTTAGCCTGGGCAAAAATCAGGCCCGGTAACACCAGGCCTGAGAGTATAAATAAAAGATGTTTCATTGTTTTCAGATATAAAGAGTTGGAGTGATCTCGCCTTTCAGCACCATAATGCCATTCTGTGCAAGGGCCCTCATTTCGTCTTCACCCGGGTAGATCTGCACCGGTGCCAGCTTATAAACCCTTTCCTGGATCCAGCTTACGAACATTTTATCATATGCAACGCCTCCTGTGATAAGAATGGCATCGCATTCGCATTTCAGCACGGTATACATCTCGCCTATTGTTTTGGCAATCTGGTAGGCCATGGCCTGGTAAATAAGCCTGGCTTCTTCATCCCCTGCTTTGACCCTCTGTTCAACTTCGGCTGCATTGTTGGTCCCCAGGTAGGCGACAAGCCCGCCTTCACCGGTTACCATTTTCTTGATTTGTTTTATATCGTATTCACCTCCGAAACAAATCTTTATGAGCTGGTTGACAGGCAGGGTGCCGCTGCGTTCGGGGCTGAAGGGACCTTCTCCGTCAACACCCTGGTTCACGTCGATAACCTTGCCTTTTTTATGTGCTCCTACGGTTACCCCGCCTCCGAGATGGGCCACGATCAGGTTGATGTCCTCATACCGTTTCTGCACGGCGCGGGCATACTCCCTTGCAATTGCTTTCTGGTTCAGTGCATGGAAAATGGATACCCTTTTAAACAGCGGGTGACCAGCGATGCGGGCCAGGGGCTCTAGTTCGTCAACCACCACAGGGTCGGCGATGTAAGCTTTGGCTCCCGGAATGTTCTTGATCAGGTCATTGGCAATAAGGCCGCCAAGGTTGCTTGCATGCTCGGTTTCGGAATAAATAAGGTCGTGGATCATTGATTCATTGACCTCGTAAACACCCGAAGGGATGGGCTTGAGAACACCTCCTCTTCCAACCACCACCTTTACCTGCTCGAGATTGATGCCAGCATCGGCCAGCTGCTGCAGGATAATGTTCTTACGATACTGGAACTGGTCTGGGATTTTTGGGAACGGGGCCAGCTCATCCGCAGTATGCTTTATTGTCTTTAAAAAGACGGCTTTGTCGTTCTGAAAAACCGCTATTTTAGTTGATGTGGATCCGGGGTTGATAGCAATTACCCGGACATTGTCCATTTCCATAGTGTATAATTTTTTTCAGATCAGGTGCTTTTTAATTCAAAGACCGACCATGCCAGCAGGTAAGGAATCACGGTGAGCCCGGCTGCAACAGATACCCTTAGTATGAGGAAATGAGGAAATAAGATCCACAACAGGGTATAAGGCAATAGGAGCAGGAACAGCAGGGCGAAAGCTCTGACCAACATCGGATTAACACTGAATAATTTTGCATAGCCGGAATAAATCCCAGCTACGATCGCTCCTTCTTTTACACGGTTAAGGTCCCTACCGGTACGCAAACCGATCACGCTTTTACGGATACTGTAAATGAAATAGATCAGGAACCCTACGTACATCCATATAAGTAAGCGCAGCCAGGTGTCCTGGGGGAGTGAAGCCATCTGACCGATACAAAACAGAGCGCCCAGCAGAGGTATCCAGGGTACAAAAGGAGTTTTAAAGGGCCTGGGGATATCAGGCCGGGTCTTCCTGAGGAAGATAATGCTGATACAAACAATCGTAAATGCCAGCAGGGTGCCGATGGATACCAGCTCGCCCAGGATTCCTATCGGAAGAACCCCGGCAAGTATCATGGCAACCAGCCCTGTAAGCAAAGAACTGATGTAAGGTGTTTTGAACTTCTTATGCACTTTTGCAAATACAGGAGGGAGCAGCCCGTCTTTGGCCATTGTATAAAAGATCCTGGGCTGGCCGAGCAGCATAACAAGAACTACCGAGCTGAGGCCAGCAAGGGCTGCGATCTTGATGATCGGCCTCAGCCAGAACATCTTGTCACCCATGGAATCAACTCCAACAGCAACCGGATCGGGAACCAGCAACCGTGGATAAGCGATGATACCGGTAAGCACGATGGCTACAAGTATGTACAAAATCGTGGATATCCCCAGTGACCCGAGAATCCCGATGGGCATATGCTTCTGAGGATTTTTAGCTTCCTGGGCCGCCGTGGAAACTGCATCGAAGCCTATATAGGCAAAGAAGATCACACCCGCCGCACGGAATATCCCCGACCATCCGAAGTGCCCCCACTCACCTGTGTTTGGCGGGATGAAAGGCTTCCAGTTGACAGCTTTCACGAAGAAGAAGCCAATGACGACAAACAGAATGATCACACCCACCTTGGTGATGACCATGACGTTGTTGAAGCTTGCAGATTCCTTGATCCCTATGATTAAAAGCAAGGTAAGAACAGCAATGATAAACATGGCAGGGATGTTCATGATGGCATGCGTAGTTGGCAAAGAAGCCACATCCACTCCCGCCTTGGTAAGGTGATCTACCAGGTCGGCAGTTTTGGGGACCCAGCTGATCGGACCCGGCGGATCGATCAGGGTTGTACCTGCGGCTGCGGTAAACTGTACCGGCAGGTTTACACCCAGGTCATGGAGAAAACTCACCATATACCCCGACCAGCCAACCGAAACCGTTGAGGCTGCAAAAAGATATTCGAGGATCAGGTCCCATCCAATGATCCAGGCAAGGAATTCTCCAAGCGTTGTATAGGCATAGGTGTAAGCGCTGCCCGATATCGGGATCATGCTGGCAAACTCGGCATAGCAGAGTCCTGCGAAAGCGCAGGCAATACCCGAGATGATGAAGGATATCACAATGGCGGGACCTGCGTATTGGGCTGCAGCCTGGCCGGTGAGCACAAAAATACCGGCGCCTATGATGCCTCCTATCCCAAGTGTAGTAAGATTGGTTGCAGTCAACGCTTTTTTAAACCCCTGCCTGTTTTCCGATGCCTCGTCAAGAAGTTCCTGGATGGGTTTGATCGTGAACAGTTTACTGCCCATAGACTTGTTTTTTCGGATTTGTTTATCGCATGGCCTGACGTAATTGGTATTATACCGGCTCTGTATTTATATAGCTGCAGCCATGATGATGGATGCCTGTTTTGATTCTTCCGTGTCGGAACGGGAAGTGAGGACAATAGGAGCGGCGGCCCCGAGCACTACGGCTGCAAGTTCGGCATTGGCAGAGAACCCCCATGACTTGTAAAGCATATTCCCGGCTTCAATGTCGGGTGCGATCAGAAGGTCTGCATCCCCGGCAACATCGCTGACAATGCCTTTATGTTTTGCGCTCGCGGCACTGACAGCGTTGTCGTATGCAAGCGGACCGTCAATAATACAGTTTTTAATCTGTCCGCGCTGGTTCATCTTCGACAGCAGGGCGGCTTCAGTGGTGGCAATCATCGCTTCATTCACCATTTCAACGGCGGCAAGC
>Ga0364867_10279_pt1 | contig 32019 bp, 27 predicted proteins | sample ExccelAu500001D4_3_FD_206915 | JGI IMG/M metagenome (GOLD analysis project Ga0364867, IMG submission 206915) | Enriched cells from Trout Bog Lake Hypolimnion, Wisconsin, USA - BchlTB.Aug13.5000.01.D4 | ecosystem: Environmental > Aquatic > Freshwater > Lake > Hypolimnion/Profundal zone | place... | reverse complement strand
CGAGCGGATCCATGCGGCGGAACACGAGCTCTATCCCCGGTGTGTCGCGGCACTGGCGCGGCGGGAGCTTGCCGTGGCCGGACGGAGGGTGGTTGGGAAAAGGTGAGGAAACCGAAAGCGTTGCAAAGCACCCCGTTTCTCATCGGAGATGCTTCGCTCGATTCATTATTTTAACATGCGTCATTTAACCTGTATCCTGATGGGCTTGCTGGCGGTATTTCTCGGAGGGTGTGCTGCCCGGCAGCAGGCAATTGTCTTTACCGACACAACGGAAGTGCGGCCAGCGGATGCGGATCGGGCTTTGCCCCCGGCGTCACGGACCTTGACCTCAGCCGACAATGGTCAGATTGAGCGCGCGGTGTTCAGTTATTTGTTGGAGCATCCGCTGGGCGCTGGCGAGGCCTGTTCGGCGATCTTTTTGCAGGCGGATGAGAGCTTGGAGCAGGCTCTCATTTTCAAATATTCCCATCATCAGCCGCCCGTCAAGCCCGCCAGTCATGCAGCATTGTCGAAAGCCCGGACGCCGATGGACCGGGACACACTGGGACCGGCGATGATTTTGAGCGTGGACATCTGCGAACCGGAGTCGGCTGACTCGGCAATCGCGCTGGGACGCTGGTATGCGCGAGGGGCGCTCGCGGGCTTTTACACCTTTGCCCTGAAGAAAAACGGCAATGACTGGATGATTCAGTCTGTCCACTGAGCTGATTTTGATTGAAGAAAGCCAAGAAAAAGGTCGCGTTTTCCGGGCGAAATTGGTCAATTAGGCCGAAAACCTTGTTGGGAAATATAAAATGAGCAAAAAATTACGTTTTGGTCTGCCCAAGGGCAGTTTGCAGGAGGCCACCATTGAAAAACTGGCCAAGGCCGGCTTTAACATCCAGGTCAGCAGTCGTTCCTATATTCCTTATGTGGATGACGAGGAAATGGAGATTCGCCTGATTCGCGCGCAGGAAATCAGCCGCTATGTGGAGCACGGGTATTTGGACTGTGGCATCACCGGCCACGATTGGATCATCGAGAACGGTTCCAGTGTGCACGAGGTCGGTGAATTTTTGTTCAGCAAGGTTTCGCGCCGCCCGGCCCGGTGGGTGCTTTGCGTGCCGGAAAATTCCCCGGTCAAGTCGGTCAAAGATCTGGAAGGCAAGCGCATTGCCACGGAGGTGGTGAACCTCACCAAAAAATATCTCAAGAAAAACGGCGTCAAAGCGGAGGTGGAATTCTCCTGGGGCGCGACGGAGGTGAAGGCGCATGAGTTGGTGGACGCGATTGTGGAGGTGACTGAGACCGGATCCTCGCTCAAGGCCAACAAGCTGCGCATCGTGGACGAGCTGTTGAGCTCCACGCCGCGTCTGATAGCGAATCACTCCGCCTGGAAAGACGGCTGGAAACGGAAAAAAATTGAAACATTGGCGATGCTCCTCAAGGGGGCGCTGGATGCCGAGGCTAAGGTGGGCCTGAAGATGAACATCGCGGAAAAAAACCTGGAGAAGCTGCTGTCGGACTTGCCGGCCCTGCGCAATCCCACAATTTCGAGTTTGAGCCTCAAAGGCTGGGTGGCGGTGGAAACCATCATTGACGAAAAGGTGGTTCGTGTGCTCATTCCGCAGCTCAAGGCGGCCGGTGCCGAGGGAATCATTGAGTATCCCCTGAATAAAGTGGTTTATTGACCCTGCTTCGACCTGGCGCAAGGCGGTCAGGATCATTGCAAATAAAACTAATTCACGAATTACGATTTTTAATCCTTATGGCTTGACGTTTGCCGGGCGGTTTCATTAAATGTTTGCATCGGTTGTCCGTCAGGAGAGCGATTCAAGCCCATGTTCATTTACCCGGAGATAATCCGCGTATGGACGGGAAGGCTACCTAGCGGATGCCTGTGCCTGTCTGTGGCGGTTTTTCTTAAAAACAGGGCAACCGTGCTTTACAAAAATTGAAAAACGTTCACCCTCATTTCTCTTAAAATGAATTTTAACATCCATCGTTTGTTGCCCGTCGTGCTGGCCATGACTTTGCTGGCCGGAGGGAAGGTTGGCGCCCAGGGAACCGCGTTCACTTATCAGGGCCGTTTGGCCAATAACGGGCAGCCGGCCAGCGGCAGCTATGATCTGGTGTTCAACCTCTATGCCGCCAGCCAGGCCGGCGGATTGCTGGCCGGGCCGGCGACGAATGTGGCCGTGGCAGTCAGTAACGGGCTGTTCACCACTGTGGTGGATTTTGGGAATGTTTTTGCCGGGGGAAGCAACTGGCTGGAGATTGCGGTGAGCACCAACGGCGCGAATTCTTTCAGTACGCTTGCCCCGAGGCAGCAATTGACCCCGGTGCCTTATGCGATTCTGGCCAATGCCGCGAGTAATGTGCTGGGGCTTGTCAATGTCGCTCAATTGACCGGCTCTATACCCGTGTCTAGCGTCAGCGGGGTGCTTCCGCTGGCTCAGATCCCGGCGGTTGTGGTGACGAACGGGGCGAGCAGCATCACTGTTTCCGGTGCGTTTAACGGCAATGCCGGCGGCCTGACTAACCTGAATGCTGGGAATTTTTCCAGTGGCACGCTGGCGGACGTCCGGCTTTCGACAAATGTGGCCCTGCTGAATGCCACGAATTTTTTCACCGGGACGAACACGTTTGGCGGGATTCTCAAGGCCACCAATGCCAATAATGTGCTCGCCGGATCTTTCGCTGGAAACGCGGCCGGGTTGACCAATCTGGCCTTTTTGAACGGGACCAATGCCTTTGCGGGCAGTAACATTTTTGCCGGGGTTCTGAAAGCGACCAATGCCAGCAACCTCATTATGGGCATTTTTTCTGGCAACGGCGCCTCCTTGACCAACCTCAGCGCGACCAATCTGGTGAGCGGCACGATTTCACAGGGGCTCTTGCCTGTCACCGTCGTGACGAATAATCAGAGCGGGGTCACACTTTCCGGCACTTTCTCGGGCAGCGGCGCATTGCTCACCAATCTCAATGCAAGCTATCTGACGAGTGGCACCATTCCGCAGGGGCAGCTGCCGGCGGCGGTTTTGACGAATGGCGTCACCGGAGCCCTCGTCAATGGCACTGTGACCGGCAATGGTGCTGGCCTGACCAACCTTAGTGCTAATAATCTGGCCACTGGCACCGTGCCGCAGGGACTTTTGCCAGTTGCCGTGGTGACCAATAATCAGTCGGGGGTTACTTTATCCGGCACATTTGGCGGTGACGGCAGCGCATTGATCAATCTGAATGGTAGCAGTGTGGCTGGCGGAACCGTGGCGGATGCCTGGCTTTCAACCAACGTCGTGCTTCTGAACGGCAATCAGACTTTCACGGGCTCGCCAGTGTTTTCAGGTTCGGTTATCCTGACCAACAGTTTAAATACACTCGGGGGCATGGTCGTCGGTACCTTTACCGGCAATGGCGCCGGTCTCACCAATCTGTCAGCGGCAAACCTCGTCAGCGGCACGATTGCCCAAAGTCAACTGCCGGCAACGGTGGTGACCAACAATCAAGGCAATGTCACTTTGACTGGGACGTTCAGTGGGGGAGGTGCCGGATTGACAAATCTTAATGCGGGGACTATTGCAACCGGATATTTGTCAGATTCCCGGCTTTCGTTCAATGTGCCTCTGCTTAACGGCTATCAAACGTTTTCCGGCACCAACACATTTACCGGCCTGACAACCCTGAACAATTTCCTGAATGTCATCAAAGGGAGTTTCACGGGTAATGGGGCGGGTTTGACCAATCTTCCGGCCAGCAGTATTAGCTCAGGCAGCTTTGGGCTTGGGCAGCTTCCTACCGTTGTGGTCACCAATGGCAGCACCAATGTGACTCTGACTGGCACGATTAGCGGCATTATTAATGGCAATGGAGCGGGCTTGACCAATATCACCGCCGGAAACTTTGGCAATTTCAACACGGCGATCGGTTTGCAGGCCTTTTCGGCCAACAATGTAGGCACGTTGAACATGGCGATCGGTTATTCCGCTCTGATGAATAGCACCAATGGGTCCTATAACACCGCGAGCGGAGCCGCCGCGCTTTCGGCCAACACCAGCGGGTCGAGGAACACCGGCTATGGGTATTCCGCCTTGGGAGGTAATGTGTCGGGCACGAATAACACCGCCGTGGGTGCTAGCGCTCTGCTCTCTAACGTCAGTGGCACCAATAACACCGCGGTGGGCAATCTAGCCGGATCGGCGATTACGGGAAATAATAACATTGATATTGGCAACGCCGGCGTGGTGGCGGAGTCCGGCATTATCCGAATCGGAGATACCAATAACCAGACGGCTGCCTATATCGCCGGGATCAACGGCACCGATCTGACCGCCGCTAACCCGGTTTATGTCGACAGCAATGGCAAATTGGGCACCGGCAGCGGGACCACCACTCACGTTATTACCGGCACCAGCTCTTTTGCCGGCACCGTCAATGCGACCAATCTGAATAACACTTACAACGGCACATACAATGGAAATGCCGCCAACCTCACCAATATTAATGCCGCAAACCTAGCCTCTGGCACGGTGTCAATGTCCCGATTGCCGAGCGGGTTGATTACCAATAATGCCACTGCCGCGACATTGGCGGGCCAATTCACGGGGTATTTCTACGGGAACGGCGCCGGGTTAAGCAATATATCCGTGTCGCTGCAGGGTTTAATTGTCGGAGACAAGGGAAATCAGAACACTTCCGAAGGCTTGGGGGCGTTGCTTTCCACCAACGGATCCAAGAACACGGCCAATGGCTTTGCCGCCCTCGCCAATACAAACTTGGCTGGCTCTAATAATACAGCCGACGGCTATGGTGCCCTTTTCAACGCACTGGGCTCTAGCAATACCGGCGTTGGGGCGCTGTCCGGTTTTTATATGACCAATGGCAATTATAACATTTACATCGGGAACAAGGCGCCCGGTGATGAATCCGGAGTCATCCGCATCGGCGATCCCAGCCTGCAAAACGCGACGTATATCGCCGGCATTAATGGGGCGGATATCACGACCGGACAGGCAGTCTATGTCGATGCCAATGGCAAACTGGGAACGAACAGCGCAGCGTTGAATTATAACGCTTCCAAACTTTCCAGTGGCACTCTGTCCGACTCTCTCCTTTCGGCGAATGTTCCGTTGTTGAATGCGAATCAAACATTCACTGGAATTAATCAGATCCATGATACCCAGACTCATCACGGCTTTCGGATTACCGATGGCACCACCGTGGGAAATATTAACCTTCAGACGTGCGACGGCGGAAATAGCGGGTTTCAGGTCATTAACTTTAACGGTTATTACGACGGAGGTGAGGCTCGTTATAATACGAGCAAAAATCGTTGGCGGATCGTCGTGGATGATCGCAATGCATCTGATTACTTTAACATTGATACATACAATGGAACTTCCATAACAGCTGTTTTGGCTTTGAATACCAATGGCAATGTGGCTGTGGCTGGTTCGCTCACTGCGAGTGGATCGGTCTATGCCGGCGTCGGCGTTTTCACCAACGGCGTTCAGCTCACTAGCGATCGTAACGCTAAGGAAAATTTCGTGCGAGTTTCGACCCGCGAAGTTTTGGAGAAAGTGGCTGCCATGCCCATTACGGAATGGAATTACAAAACCGGTTCAACCGAGATTCGTCATTTGGGTCCGATGGCTCAGGACTTTAAAGCTTCTTTCGGATTGAATGGTCCGGATGACCGTCACATCAATATCGTCGACGAAAACGGCGTGGCCCTGGCTGCCATTCAGGGGTTGAATGAAAAATTGCAGGATGAGTCCAAAGCCAAGGACGCGCAGATTCAGGAATTGAAAGCGCGTCTGGAAAAATTGGAACAGCTCTTAACCTCCCAAAAGGGTGCCGCTCAATGAAAAACTCTCGTCTCGCATTTAGGGTCATCGCCTGTTTGTTTCTGGGATTAGTTTCGATGGCTTCGGCCCAATCGTATTCGATTGACTGGCACAAGGTGGCCGGCGGCGGCGGTACCAGCACCGGTGGGGTTTACTCCGTCAGCGGTACCATCGGCCAGCCTGATGCCAGCGGTGCGATGAGCGGGGGCACTTATTCCGTCACTGGCGGATTCTGGGCCCTGGTGCAGGTCGTGCAAACCCCGGGCGCTCCCTGGTTGACGGTTTCCTCCGCCGGGAACAGTGTGATCGTTTCCTGGCCCAATACCGGCAGTTTTACCCTGCAACAAAATGCCAGTCTGGCCGGCGGCGGTTGGGCGACCAGCGGTTTTGGTGTCAGCACCGCGAACGGCACCAATAGTATCACGATCAACTCGCCGGTGGGGAACCTCTTCTTCCGCCTCAAGAGCCCCTAATCCGCTTGCAATTATCGGGCCGAATGTTACCATTTTTCCGCCTGTAAGATAAATTGACCTTTCGAGCATGGTGGATCTTCAAGTGAACGAAGTTCATTGATGATTTGAAACCCGGCGTTCGGGAACAGACGAAATCGGTTAGTATTAAACAGCAAGTCATCGCATGAGCACCAAACTGTTTGTGGGAAATCTTTCCTTCAACACCACTGAAAACACGTTGCAGGAGGCTTTTTCCGCCCACGGCACCGTGGTCGAAGCCAACCTTATGATGGATCGGATGACCGGTCGTTCACGGGGTTTTGCCTTCGTGACCTTCGGCACCCCCGAAGAAGCCCAACGGGCCATTGAGGCCATGAACGGCGCGCAACTCGACGGTCGCGCCCTGACGGTTAATATTGCCCGTCCGAAGGAAGACCGTCCCCCCGGCGGCGGCGGCGGCGGACGTGATCGCGGTCCTCGTCGCGATTTCGGCGGCGGCGGCAGCGGCGGCGGTGGTCGTCGCGAACGCTATTAATCAACCCCTTTCACGAGGCGACGCCTTTACAGGCGTCGCCTCTTTATGCTATTCTATTAAGGGTTTTTAATGGAAGAACACATCGAAGTCGAGGGGCGGATTATTACCGTCCTCGCCGGAACGATGTTCCGGGTGGAATTGGACAACAAACACCAGGTGCTCGCCACCATTTCCGGCAAGATGCGCAAGCGCTTTGTCCGGCTGACCTCAGGCGACCGGGTTAAAATGGAAATGTCTCCCTATGATCTGAACAAGGCCCGGATTGTCTGGCGCCTTGGTTGATCGACAGTTTGTCGCTTGCGGGTTGAAAGAGGAAGTCGGATCATGAGCTGGCCGACGCCTTTTCAACCCTTTTTTTATCATGATTTCCGCCATTCTCGTTGCCGCAGGCAAAGGTACCCGTATGGGGCCGAACGTGGATAAGCTCTGGCTGGAAGTTGCAGGCCGCCCGGTAATCGCCCACACTTGGAAAAAATTCAATGACTCTCTGTTCATTGATGAAATCATTGTGGTGGTGCGAGAGGGGATGGAATCCCACTTTGCCGGGCTGGCCAAGGCCTATTCGTTTCAAAAGAGTTTCCGGCTGGTGGCTGGCGGAGCTGAGCGGCAGGACTCGGTCTGGAATGGTCTGGCAGCGGTTTCCGCACAATCCGAAATTGTCGCCATTCAGGATGGCGCCCGGCCGTGCACTTCGGATGAGCTGATTGCGGCGACGATTCAAGCTGCCCGCGAAACCGGCGCGGCGGTCGCTGCGCAGCCCGTGGTGGATACCCTCAAGGAATCGGCGGATGGACAAACGATTTTGCGGACCGTGGAGCGAACGAGGCTCTGGTCGGTGCAAACGCCCCAGACCTTCCGGACGGACGTTATTCGCCGGGCCATCCTGGCGGCGCGGGAAAAGCAGCTGGTGCTGACGGATGACACTGCCGCGTGCGAACTCATAGGCCAGCCGGTCCGGCTGGTGAAAAGTGTCGCGCCCAATCCCAAAGTCACGGTGCCGGCCGATTTGCCTTTCGTCGAATCGCTGTTGCTAGTCGGTCGGTGATCGGTTCAAATGTCCTCATGAAGCGCCGTTTTATCTTCGGGCTGGTTGTTGTTCTCCTGCTGCTGAATCTGGCGCTGGGTGCCAAAATTTATTTTGGCGCGGTGCGGTTGGCGAATGAAGAGGATAATGCCCAGGCGGGCCTCGCCTTGTTCAACGATGCCCTCCAGAAAATCCGAATGGAGTATGTGGACGGGAAGAACCTGACCTCGCAGAAATTGATTTATGCCGCCCTCAAGGGGGCCGTCAGCCAGCTGGATCCCCACAGCGAATTTCTCGATGCGGATTCTTTTCAGACCCTGCAGGATGACACTCAAGGGCAGTTTGGTGGACTGGGGTTGGTCGTTGCCAGTAAGGACGGGCATGTGACGGTGGTGGCCCCCATGGAGGACTCGCCCGGGTTCCGGGCGGGCATTCTCACCGGGGACCGGATCGTCAAAGTAGAGGGCAGGAATGTCGAGCACGATTCTCTCAATGACGTGGTCAAACTGCTGCGCGGCGAGCCAGGTTCCACGGTTTCCCTGACCGTTGAGCGTCCGGCGACGGGGACCACAAAAACCTGTTCGATCCGGCGTAGCATCATTCAAATGAGGATGGTCAAGGACATCCATGGCAAAAGGGAATTTCCCGTGGACGAGAATAAGATCGGGTATATCCGGATCACTCAATTCGGCGATAAAACCGGCGAGGAACTCGATGAGGCTTTGAGCCAGCTCAAGCGGCAGGGCGTAAGGGGACTGGTTCTGGATTTGCGCTGGAATCCCGGAGGGCTCTTGGACCAGGCGGTGGCGGTCTGCCAGAAATTTCTGCCTCGCGGTCAGCTCATTGTTTCGACGGAGGGCCGGCGTGTTCTGGAAAAATATTTCGCCCAGGGCGCCGGCGATGAAATGAAGGACGTTCCCATTGTAGTGCTGGCTAATCTCGGCAGCGCCAGCGCGGCGGAAATCGTCACCGGCTGCCTACAGGATCTGCATCGCGCCGTGGTGCTGGGCGAAAAAACCTTCGGCAAGGGTTCCGTGCAAACCATTTTTCCTCTCGAGGACGGATCCGCGCTCAAGCTGACGGTCGCCAAATACTACACGCCGAGCCACAAGGTCATTCATCAGCAGGGCATCACGCCGGATATTGTCGTGCCGGTGACGGATCGGGTGGAGGCGGCGCTTTTGTTGCAACGGGCCCCTGGCGGGGTCGAAGGGTTGCCGGATCAGAATCGCGCCGCAATTGAATCCATTCAGGACGAACAGCTGATCCGCGCCCAGGATTTGCTCAAGGGATTGCTGATTTACGATTCGCTGAAAACGGCGGGCAGGGGCGAAAAAAATTCTTCGCGATAGCCCGCTTAGGGTCGTGTTTTAAACTGCTTTATCCTCATTCCCGTTCATGACGCTTTTGGCTCTCGAGACTTCCTGTGACGAAACCAGCGCCGCCGTGATCTGCGGCGGCAAAGTCCTGGCCAATGTTGTTTCCTCCCAAATCCAACTGCATGCGGAATACGGCGGGGTGGTGCCGGAGCTCGCGGCCCGGGAGCATTTGAAAAACCTGTTGCCGGTCGTCCGGTCGGCCCTGGGGGTTGCCGGGGTTTCACCCGCGCAATTGGACGCCGTGGCGGCCACTCAGGGACCCGGTTTGCCCATGGCCTTGCTGGTGGGATTCAAGGCCGCGCAGTCGATGGCCTATGCTTTGCGCAAGCCCTTTTTGGGCATTCATCATCATGAGGCACATTTGTATTCGCCCTGGATTACCGGGACGCCGCCCGCTGCTGATTTTGTCAGCTTCGAGCCGAATGTCTCGCTGATCGTGAGCGGCGGGCATACGATGCTGGTGCTGGTGGAATCGGAATTAAAGCACCACGTTCTGGGCGGGACGATTGACGATGCCGCCGGCGAATGTTTTGATAAGGCGGGCAAGCTCATGGGGCTGGCTTATCCCGCCGGCCCGATTATCGACCGGCTGGCAGGGCAGGGGAACCCGGCGGCGTATGCCTTCCCGCGACCGCTGCTGCACGAGGCCAATGATGATTTTAGCTTCAGCGGATTGAAAACCTCGGTGCGCTATTTTATTCGTGATCATCCCGCGCTGCTCGAGGAGCACGCCAAAATCTGCGATCTCTCCGCCAGTGTTCAGGAGGCCATCATTGAGGTGCTGGTGAAAAAGACGATTCGGGCGGCGCGGCGCGAAGGGGTCCGGTGCGTGACGGCTTCCGGCGGAGTGACCTGCAATCGCGGCTTGCGTCATGAACTGGAACGGGCTTGCAAAAACAACGGGCTAAAACTCAGGCTCGCCGAAAAAACTTTGTGCACCGACAACGCAGCGATGATCGGTATTCTGGCGGAAAGAAAGCTGCTGTCGCCGTCAGCATTTTCGCCTTTGGATGATGAAATCAAACCCGGCTGGACTCTGGGTTAGTGTTTCACAACTGTCGTTAAACCCGGATTATGCAATAGGATAGGAAAATGGGGGTGTGCTGGTATCAATGCGACTGAAGATGGATTCCATCCAAGGGCGTTTTTTGCGAGGGAGGGAAAGTTTGAGCACCCGCTTGCGCGCGTGCTGACTGACCCAGCCGCCGATTGCAAAGCAATAGGATCTCAAAGTTCCCAGCGTCGCCTGGTTGCGGCTGTTGAGGGCGAAGTGCCGGAAAAGACTGATTAAGTTGTAGGCCACCATGATGAAGCGGAATGAGGCTTCTGTGGCCCAAAAGTCTTGCAGGCAGAACGCGTCGAGACCGAAGTCCTGCTTGAGTTCCCGGATCCTGTTTTCACAGTCCGCGCGGCTGTTATAGATATTCCAAATCTGATCCAGCGGCAGATCGAGGTTGGTCACATACAGGCTGAAGCGGTAGTCGGGCAGGTCGGCGAAGAGCAGCTTGCCCGCCGCCTGCGGCCGGCGGCTGATCTCCTTGCGCACGACGAGGTGACGACGTGCTTTTACCCTGAGGTCAGCCGGCTGATGCTGCCACTCTTTGACGGCGATTCCCGGACAGATTTCCACCCAGTCCTTCAGGCCGTAAATCTCGTTCTTGAGGTTGGCATACGCCTTGGCCGCGATGATGTAGTTGAGGCGGCGCTCCTCCAGTGCGCTCAAAATGTCGTTCGTGTAGAAGCCACTGTCCGCACGCACCAGACCCACTTTCGTTCCCGCCAGCACTTCATCAAAGGTCTCGCGCATGAACTCGACACAGTTGGAGCACGCCGCAGTGTTGCCGGGGCGCAGCCAGGCGTTGGCTACCATCCGCGTCTGGCTGAGGAAGGCGATGAGCGGGTGATGCGAGTTGCGTCCCTTGCGGTTGGGGTTGTAGCCTTTGGCCGAACCTTCCTGACCACCTTCACGCGTAATTACCGTGCTGTCGAAGTCCACCGTCACCGCGCCCAGATTGAACTGCTCAAAAAACCAGTGCTGCAAAGGAGGAAACACCGCCGTATTACGCGCCTGAGAGAACTTGCCGAAGAACCGGCTGTAAGTGCTTTGGCTCGGCAGGCGCTCGTAACCAAAGATCGCGGCCAAAGTCTCATCCTGCCGCAACCAATCGCAGTGGATATAACGGCTGGCACCCGTCCAGATGCCCAGCCAGAAGCCTTCGATGATATGCACCGGGTCGTAGGCGCGATTCGAATCACCTTGCGGCAATTCCAGTGTGGCCAGATGCTCGCGTAGGCCTGTCTGATCGACAAAGCGCTTCATCAACGCCAAGCCACCAAAGGGCGTCACCGGCTTGTCAGAGTATTCAATGGGCAGGTTCACCATGCCGGTGATCTTACCATACCTGCCAACCCCCTCTTTCTGAATACGTTCATCTTCACTCCTCTGCTTCTATCGCATAATCCGGGTTAAACTGCCGGTTTTATCTGTGTCCATCATTGACGAAATAAAGTTTTCAGTTTCAAGTGTTCAGTGTTCAGAAGGACGGTCATAATTCACCCTTCATCGTTTTCCTTTGATGTCTTGGCGGTTCAAAATCTGTGTTTCCTCTGTGCCCATCTGTGGCTCAAATCATTTCATCTTTGCCGGGGCTGACTGGAGCGTGGCGGTCACTCCGGCCTTGGCGGCAGCTTCGGCATCCTCAGATTTTTTGTTGCCGAAGCCGATGATGACGGTGGAGCCGACCAGCAGCGCCAGCATGACGACCACAAGCCGTTTGGTGAAGGGCTGCGCGCCGCGCCATTCCTTGAAGAAGATGCCCCAGAGCGTGCTGAAGATGATGATGCTCGCCATGTGCAGCGTCCAGCTGGAGAACTTGTAATTGCCCATCTGGCTCTCGCCCATCTGATAGAAAAAGAACTGGAAATACCAGAAGGTCCCCGCCAGCGCGCAGAAAAACCAGTTTGACGGCAGCGGCACCGGGCTGCCGATTTCAAACGCCTGCTCGGAAATTTTGCCGCCGTGGCCGTCGCCGCCCACGGTCTGGCTTTTCACTGGCTTGACGGACGGGCTGAAATATTGGTGGGCGGAGCCGTTTTTCAGATGGAGCAGAACGCACCAGAGAAAATTCGTGGTGAACCCGCCCAGTAATATTACCAGAATCACAGGCAAACCTACCCAATAAGGTCCGGTGCCGTGGGCAGCGGAGATTTTTGTGATGGGATCGCCGAATTGGAAGCCGAACGAGAAGCACGAGCTCATCACGCCGGAAAAGGTCGCGATGCCGAGCCCTTTCCACAAGTTGAATTCGGCAATGGTGGAGGTCTGTCCGGCCATCTCCTTTTCCTTTCGCACGCCGGCCACGCCGCCGATGAAAATGCCGAGCAGGCAGATGAACACGCCGAGCAGCACAATCGGTCCGCCGGCGCTGGTGCCGGAGTGGTTCAGCAATTTGTCGGCGAACTCGCCCTTGACGATCGGCGGCACGAGGGTGCCGAAGGCGGCGCAATAGCCGAGCGCGATGGCCATGCCCAGCGACATGCCGAGATAGCGCATGGTGAGGCCAAAGGTCAGGCCGCCCAGGCCCCAGAGCGCCCCCATCAGATAGGTCATCCAAAAGGTGTAAGCGGAAGTCTCGTGCAGAACCGCCAGCAAATCCTTGGACAGCACCAAGGCGCCGATCCACGGGCAGATCAGCCAGCTGAACAGGCCGCCGGCCAGCCAGAAGGTTTCCCAGGACCATTTGCGAACGCCCTTGTAGGGCACATAGAAACTGCCGGAGGCCAGGCCGCCGAGCCAGTGGAAGACAACGCCGAGGAGAGGATTAGGTTGCATGAATTTGGTGGGGATCAATTAATAGTTTGGGGCGAGCTGATAACTTGACGGAGCGCGGCCGTCCCCGGCCGCTGCGATGTTCTGATGACGGAGGCTTCTGAATTGAAGAAAGCGGTTGGGCGATTGATCGTTGCTGCGCCCGAGGACGGGCGTGCTCCGGTGCCGCAGGGTCATGTTGGGGATTGAATTCACGGCTTGAATTGAAACTGATAAGTTCCACTACCAATTTCCAAAATGGCCTGGTCGATTTCTAGATGCTGGAGTGTGACGCTAGTGGTTTTATCCAGGGTTTTGCCGCTCTCGGTGATTAGGTTGGGGTCGCGGGTCGGAAGCGACACCGTGGCGGTGCAATTGGGCGGTACGGTGATCTGCCAGTGGACACGGTCGTTTTCCCGGCGCCATTCGCTTTCGATACGTCCGTAGGGCGAGAGGTGCCAGGCCTTGACCTGATTCAGGCCCGCCACCAGTTCCGGTTTCATCAGGAGGTGTTTGAATCCGGGCATTTCGGGGTCGGACTTGATACCGGCCAGATTTTCGTAGAGCCAGATGACGAAGTCGCCGACGAGCATGACGTGGTTGCCGGAGTTCATGGCCGGATTGGCGGTGTCGCCGTTCCAGAGTTCCCAGATCGTGGTGGCGCCGTTTTCGACCATGTAGCCCCAGCTCGGATAAGTCGTGTTGGTGCCGAAACCAAAGGCGAGATCAGCCCGGCCGCCTTCGGTCAGGACGCGGTTCAACCATTGGCCGCCCACGAGGCCGGTCCCGACATGTCCGTGGGATTCATTGGCAATTTTATCCACCAGCCGTTGGAAAACCCGGTTGCGCTCATTGGCGGGCACCAGATCAAACGCCAGCGGCAGGACGCAGGCGGTCTGCGAACCGTTGCCGTAAAATCCGGTGTCGGAGTGATAGCATTTCTCGTTGAAAGCCGATTTGAGAGCGGCTGCCATTGTTTCAAACCGGCGAACGTCATCGGCCTGGTCGAGCACTTTGGCGTAGCGTGTCATGAGTTTCAGGCAGCGATAAAAATAGCTCGATGCCAGGATTTCCGGTGCCGTCTTTTGCGCCGGATCTTTTGAGTGAATCGCCTTGGGATCGGCGGGCGGCACGCACCAGTCGCCGTATTTGTCCTTGGCCATCAGGCCGTTGGTGGTCATGAAGGTGGCCATGTGGTCCATCCACTTTGTCATGCCGGGATATTGGCGAGCCACCACGCCGGCGTCGGCATATTGATCCAGCAGGATGCCGGGAATCATGACGGCGCTGCTGGGCCAGACGACGTTGTCCGAAAAAAGCGACCAATAAGGTGGGCACACATCGGAGATGCTGCCGTTGGTCTTCTGGCTGTCAGTCATGTCCTGCGTCCATTTGGCATAGAGCGCGTTGATGTCAAAAAGATAGCTTTCCCCCCGGCATTCGGCGGAGCGGTCGCCGAGCCAGCCCTGCCGCTCATCGCGCTGCGGACAATCGGTGGGCATGCTCCGGTAATTATCCCGCACGCCCCAGACCATGTTCCGGTAAACGCGGTTGATCATCGGCTGGGAGCAGGTGAAGTCGCCGGCTATTTCCAGATCATCGTTGACCACGCGGCCGTCGAGGGAATCCAGCGTGGGGCGGCCCGGAAATCCGGTGACTTCGACATAGCGGAAGCCGTGGTAGGTGAAGCGCGGTTCCCACACTTCCTGATCCGCCCCTTTCAAGGTGTAGGTGTCGGTGGCCTTGGCGCTGCGAAGATTCTCGGTGTAGAGCGTGCCGTCGGGATTCAGGCGCTCGGCATGGCGTAGGGTCACTTTGAATCCGGCGGCTCCATGCATCCGGAGCCGGCACCAGCCGGAAATATTCTGGCCGAGATCGAAAATGAACACGCGCGTCTCGGGCTCGGTGAGGCTCACCGGGTGGAGCGTGCCGGTCACTCGGATGGGATTGAGCATCGGGGCGGAGAGCATCCCGGCCGGTGCCTTGACCACTTCGGCGAAAGACCAGTGATCCGCCTTGAACCCCGCTGTCGCCCAGCCCGGCATTTCGCGGCGGGCATCGTATTCCTCGCCGTCATACTCGTTGTTGGCGAGAATCGGGCCGTCGAGGGTGCAGCGCCAGGAGGCATCGCTGATCACGGTTTCGCGGGTGCTGTCGGCGTATTCCAGCTCCAGTTGCAGGCGCAGCCGGGGCGTGTCATAACTGACGGTCCTCATCGGGATTTTTTCCCGGGGCGCGTAAAACGGCCGTTGCCCAAAACGACGCCCAGGGCATTGCGACGGGACTGCACCTGCCGGGTCACATCATGCGTGACATAAAAAACGCGGTGTTCGTAATCCGTCAATCCGGGCGAGAGGACTTCATCGCCGATTTTTTCGCCGTTGAGATAAAGTTCGGAGAGTCCGAGGCCGGAATAATAGACGGTGGCCCGGCGGATTTTTTTCGTCGGAGTGAATTCCTTGCGCAACCAGCAGGCGGATAGGCGGCGTTCCTCCGGATGATTGGTTTCGGTCAGCACCGTTTCTCTTCCGATCCACTGCGCCTGCCAATCTTCGGGATGCAGCAGCCCCATGGACCACTTGGCATTGGCGCTCCAGAGGCCTTTGGCATTCGGAGTGTTCTCCCAGGCGCAGACTTTCCAGAAGCAGGCCTGTTGCGAGGTCAGGGGTTTGCCGCCGTAAATGACGTTGATTGTCTGGTCGCCAGTCACCTTGCCGGAGTCCCAGAGGTCGCCCTGGTTCAGATCCAGCAAAGCTTGGGTGGAGGCGACGAGAATTTGATACGCGGCTTGTTGCGCGCCGCGTTCCGGGGCCTGCTCCCGCCAGGACAGACGGGGTTGAACCACGTCGATACCCTGGGGATTGTTCAAGGCTTCGCACCGGAGATCCACCGGCAACAGTGTGGCGTGGCCGAGACCCTCGGAAAAACCAAGCAGTATAATGAGCCAACAGATCAGGGTTTTCATTTTGCCTATTTGCGTTGTGATAAGACGTCGCGTTCGTAGTTTTTTGCTTCGTTCAGCCAGGCGTCGCCGACGGGCACGCTCTGGCTTTCGCAATAATAATCCCAGACCGCGCCGAAGGGGAGCGTTTTGGCTTCCTCCTGCAGGGCGAGCCGCGTGGTGTAATCGCCGGCGGCTTCCGCGGATCGGATGAGCGGGGATTCCAGCAAGGCGATCAGGAGGGCGCGGATCAGGTTGCGCGTGCCAATGGTCCAGGCGGCGATCCGGTTGATGCTTGCGTCAAAATAGTCCAGGCCGATGTGCACCCGCTGTTCGTAGCCGTTCACGATGATTTCGCGGGCGATGGCCAGCAGATCGTCGTTGAGCGTCACCACATGGTCGCTGTCCCAGCGGACGCCCCGGCTCACGTGCAGCAAAATTTCCGGGAGAAACTGGAGCACGCTGGAAATCTTGTCGGCAATCCCCTCGGTGGGATGATAATGACCGGCGTCGAGCGTTAGCAGTTTTTTCCGGCTGACGGCGTAGCCCAGATAGAATTCGTGGGAGCCGACCACATAGCTTTCGCTGCCGATGCCGAACAATTTCGGTTCGACGGCGTCGAGATGGAATTGGGGGGACAGCTTCTTTTTGAAGACGGCGTCCAGCGCTTCGGCCAGTCGGGCGCGCGGGGCCATGCGGTTGGCGGGGGTGTCCTTCATCCCGTCGGGAATCCAGACGTTCGTCACGCAGGTTTTGCCCAGGGCCTTGCCCATGGCGGCCCCGATTTCGCGGCTCCGGCGGCAGTGCTCGATCCAAAACTGGCGGACGCCCCGGTCCGGATGCGACAGCGTGAAGCCGTCCGCCGCTTTCGGATGCGAGAAGCAGGTGGGATTGAAGTCGAGGCCGAGGCCGTTTTTCTGGGCCCACTCGATCCAGTTTTTGAAGTGGGCGGGCGCGATTTCGTCGCGGTCCACTTTTTTGCCGTCGAATTCCCCGTAGAAGGCGTGCAGGTTCAGGCGATGTTTTCCAGGGATGAGGGAGAGCGCCTTCTCCAGGTCCTTCCGCAGTTCCGCCGGCGTGCGGGCCTTGCCGGGATGGTTGCCGGTGATGGCGAGGCCGTTGCCTAGCGCGCCGCCGAGGTTTTCAAAGCCGCCCACGTCATCGCCCTGCCAGCAATGCAGCGAGACGGGGATTTGGGGGAGGATTTTCAGGGCGCGCTCGGTGTCCACGCCGATCAGGGCATAGCGTTCCCGGGCGATTTGGTAGGAGGTTTTCACAGATTTGGAGTTGGCCATAAAATTGAGTTGTTGCGATGAGTCTAGCAGAACCCCGTTGGCGAAACCTTGACGTTGCGGCCAAAAATTAGCACAATCCGGCCACTCAAATTCCCGCCCATTCGATGCTGCGCGTGCTGAAAAAACAGGATTGGTTCAATCACAATGGCTTTCCCATTGCGGTGCAGCGGCGCGATCCGCAGCCGCCTTTTCCGCGGCACAAGCATGAGTTTTCCGAAATCGTCTTCATCACCGGCGGCAAGGGCATGCACGTGGTGGGGCGCGAATCCTGGCCGCTGTCGGCGGGGGATGTTTTTGTGATCGGCGGGGCTCAGGTGCATGGCTACGAAAATCTGGATGATCTCCGGCTGGTCAACGTGCTGTTCCAGCCGGAAAATCTGCGGCTGGAAAACCCCGATCTGGCCACCCTGCCCGGATATCATGCCCTGTTTACGCTGGAGCCCGCCTGGCGGGGCCGTCATCAATTCCAAAGCCGCCTCCATCTGCCGCCGCGCGAGCTGGAAACCGTGCTGGCGATTGTCCGGCAGCTGGAGTCGGAAATCCAGTCCCAGTCCCCGGGGTTCGGCTTCATGGCCACGGCATTGTTCATGCAGATCGTCGGGCAGCTGTCCCGGTTTTACGGCCGGAGCCAGAATCCCCTCGTCCAGCCCCTGCTGCGCATGGCCCAAACCATCACCCAGCTGGAAAGCCGGCCGCATGAGAACGTCAAGCTCGACGACCTGGCCCGGCAGGCCGGCATGTCGCTCCGCAGCTTTGTCCGGGCCTTCCGGGCCGCCACCGGGCTCTCGCCGATCGCCTATCTCATCCAGCTCCGCCTCAGCCGCGCGGCGGTGCTGTTGCGGACCACGGAAGACTCGGTCACCGAAATCAGCTTTCGCGTGGGGTTCAATGACAGCAATTATTTCACGCGCCAGTTTGTGAAGCTCTTTGACTGCTCGCCTCGGGTTTACCGTCAGCGCCGTCCGGCATAGGAAATTTTCCATGACTGCATTTGCGTTTGGCGCGATCCGCGCTATGTTAATACTGTGAAAAAGCCATCCTTAAACCCCGCCGACAGTGAACTGCAACATCAGATCCAGGACCTCATCAAGGCCAAGGGCGGCGGTGCCAACGAGGCCGAAGTGGCCGACATCATTGAAAACGCCCTGAAGCTGCTGACCGATGTCAAGGATACCGGCGATGTGCGGGTGATCCAGACCGCCCTGCGGGAATTGCGCTACGCCTTCCGACTCTTTGCGCCGTATGCCGACAAGCGCAAGGTGACGATCTTCGGCTCCGCCCGAACCCAGCCCAACAAGGCGGAATACCAGCAGGCCCTGGAATTTGGCCAGAAGATATCCGCCGCAGGATTCATGGTCATCACCGGTGCCGGCGGCGGCATTATGCAGGCGGGACATGAGGGGGCCGGGCCGGAAAACAGCTTCGGGGCCAACATCCGTCTGCCGTGGGAGCAAAGCGCCAATCCAGTCATCGCCAAGGACAAGAAGCTGGTCACCTTCCGCTATTTTTTCTCCCGCAAACTAATTTTTATCCGGCATTCGGACGCCATTGCGCTGTTCCCCGGCGGTTTCGGCACGATGGACGAGGGCTATGAAGCCATCACCTTGATGCAGACCGGCAAGAGCCAGCTCATGCCCTTGGTGCTGGTGGACAAGCCCGGCGGCACCTACTGGAAGACCTGGGATAAAAACATCCGCGAACATCTCCTGCGCGATAAACTGATCTCGCCCGACGACCTCAACCTCTACCAGATCACCGACAGCGCAGAAGAGGCCGTCAAAATCATCACGCGTTTCTATCGCAACTTCCATTCGACCCGCTGGGTGAAAGATGCGCTGGTCATTCGCCTCAAGCACGCTCCCACGGCCTCTGCGATTGACGCCATGAACGAGGATTTCGCCGACATCATCAACGGCCAGCCGATCCACGTCTCGCCGCCGACGCCGGAGGAGGTTGAAGACGGCGTCCATCTGGATCTGCAGCGGATTGCCTTCGGATTTAACCGGCACGACTACGGCCGGCTCCGTCAGTTGATTGATGTGCTGAACAGCCTGTGAAACGCCGGATACCGTTTCTTCTGACCACCCTGAGGCTGGCTCTGGGCCCGGTGGCCTTGGCTCTGGCCTTTTCCGGCGGCGCACGCTGGATTTTTCTGCCCCTGCTGATCGCCGGCACCGTGTCCGATATCTATGACGGCGTCCTGGCCCGGCGTTTCGGTGTGGCCACGCCGGGCTTGCGGCGCTACGACAGCATTACGGATGTCATTTATTACCTCTTCCTGCTCGGCGCGCTCTGGCGGCTGGATCAGGACGTCATCCGGCATCATCTCGGCGCGCTGGCGGTGACTCTCGGGAGCGAGGCGGCGGTCATCGGTCTTTGCGCATTTAAATTCGGGAAATATCCGGCCACTCATTCGTGGGGGGCGAAAGCTTACGGATTGTGTCTACTCGCGGGGCTCATTGCGCTGCTGGCCTTCAATGCGGGCGGCTGGGCGGTGATCACGCTTGCGGTTGTTGCCGCCCTGGTGAACGGGGAGATTTTTCTGATGCACCTCATCGCGAAGCAGCCGCCGGTGGACGTCCGATCGCTACTAATGCTGCACCAAAAGATTTCAAGCAAGGCAAGTTGATTGGCAACTATGACCGTTTCAAAAATCCCTGAAGTCGCCTTCCATGGGAATTTCGCTTCGACCATTCGGTATACTGTGCTGAATCGGTGTCGGATGATGGCCGTTGACACCTTTGAAAGGACTCAATTTTTTTGTCGCAGGTGTGGAGTGTGATTTCCTAGGGGGGCTGGTTCGGAGGACTGCTGGAGTCGAAGAGTCACTTGGCGACTGGGCCTGGCTGCCGCCAATCATTTCAAGCAGTTCGGTCACGGCCTGTTTCATGGCTACGGCCTGGCCGTTTAATTCTCTTGCAGTTGCGGCACTTTCTTCCGCACTGGCAGCATTGGTCTGCGTCACCCGGTCCATTTGTCCGACTGATGCATTGATCTGGTTTATGCCTTGAGTTTGTTCGCGCGAGGCTTCAGCTACTTCGGCGGCGAGTTTGTCAACCTGCCGGGCCTTTTCTAAAATTTCGACCAAGGCAGTGGAAACCTTGGCGCTGATTTCAACACCTCGTGTGGTGTTGTTGATGGCACCTTCAATCTTTTCTGATGTTTCCCTGGCGGCCTGGGCGCTGCGCTGGGCAAGATTTCTCACTTCATCGGCAACCACGGCGAATCCCATGCCGGCCTCCCCGGCCCGTGCGGCTTCTACCGCGGCGTTCAAGGCGAGGATGTTGGTTTGAAAGGCGATTTCATCAATGGTCTTGATGATTTTGGCGATGTCGTCGCTGGATTTCTTAATGTCTTCCATCGCCCGGGTCATGGCGCTCATGTCGGCGGCACCTTTGTCTGCGGCATTGCGCGCCTCACCGGCTAGCTCATTGGCGTGCTGGGCGTTTTCCGCATTCTTTTTCGTCATGCTGGCCATGGCTTCCAGTGAGGTGCTGGTTTCTTCAATTGATCCGGCCTGCTGATTTGAACTTTCCGCCAGATTCTGGCTGGAAGAGGAAATCGTTGAGGCGGATCCCATCAGCGAATGGGAAACGTCATCCAGTGTTTCCGCAATCGTGTTTAATGCCCGCCGAACCCGCCCGGAATTCATGGTGACGAGTAGCACGGCAAGGAGGGCGAAGATGACGCTGACAGACCCAAACCCGCCAACGGAACTCCGAACCCGGCCAAAGCTGTCTACCGTGAGTTGGGTGCGTTCATCGGCGACCTGGTTGCAATAAGTCCTCACGGCCTGGGCCGCATCATTCAGCCGGGCAACTTTGGCGGGAACTTCTTTGTCCAGCATGCTCATGGCTGCGCCAAAATCCTTGTCAATCTGGAGGCGGATCTGAGTCATCGTTTTCACATAGTCATCAAATCCGGAATGAAGGCTCATGACGAAATCATGGCCTTTTCCCGAAGGATAGAGACGATTGAGTTCCTCGATGGTTTCTATGTTTTTCTTGAGATAGGCATCCGTTTCCGCCGCTTTGGACGGACGATCCTTATCCTGGGCGAACATCAGCTCGAAGGAGTGCAGGCGGTAAATGGCCAGATCTTCCTGCAAAGAGGCCAGCAATCGCAAGCTTGGCAGACCTTCTTTTTCCAGACCGGTGATGGCCTGTGTGCCGTGGTCGCAAGTGCGCCACAACATGCAACTTTGAATTATCAAGAAAACCAGCAACAGACCTACCACCAGTTGAATGGCGCGGAAGCTACCCTTGATCGAAGTCTGCGACTGGTTTTTCATGACAGATTGGCAGTGTTGGTTGGTATGCGGAGCTATTTAATGTCAATCTTCTTCACCCCGGCCAGAGCCTCGTCGGCGGGGACAATGGCGATGGCACCTTTGGTTGAAGCCACCAGTTGCACCAAGGCGGCGGCATCACCAGCTTTTTTGGGCTCCTGACCCCGACCCGAAAAAGCGAGCCGCTGCCAGAAGGTTTTGAAGGCGCTGGTGTCCATTCCGCAGGCCTGTTGCAGTGCGGCGTCCGTTTTGTCCGGCAGCACGGCGATGACGATGTTTTGACCGCCCTCCCAATACTTAGTCTTACCGGTATAGATGTCCTTGAGTGCATCCGCCGTCAAACTGTCCGCCGCGACGGCCGAATTGGCGATCACCACCGCGCCGTCGAGAGCCATTGCAGGCATTGCGGCAAGCACCCATCCCGCGCAAAGCATCATGAAGAAATATGATTTGGATTTCATAATCGGTTTAGTGGGGGTTGTTTTAGAAGCTGACCGTGGTTTTGACCGCGAGCATAAACCAGCCGGAGTTATTGTTGCCGGTGTCATTGGGGTTGTTGGCCTGGTCGCGCAGCAGTGCGGTGCCTTCAATATAATGTCCTTCAACTTTTAAGATCCACCAGTCTTTAATATCCAAACGCAGGCTCAGCGTGGCGTCTTTTTGCATTGCGCTGCCGTCTTGAAATTGGGTGTAGTAAGTCCCCACCTCAACGTGCTTGTTAAAACGGTGAGAAACCGCAACGTACCACGTATTGGGATTGTCTGAAAGGGTGCTGACCGGAATAAACGTTAACAGTGTGCTCAACGGCACCGATGCGGAAGAGGGGTGGGTATACCCGGTCAGGTCATACGTGCTGTACTCGGCCTGGAACGTCCAGTTTTTCCAAACGTATTCTGCCGAATACTGTTGACCGAGTACGTTGCCGACCGTGTGGAAATCCACCGGGCCCAACCCCGTGTTCTGGGAAAGGCCAAACCCAAAATCCTCCATATAAAACATTGATCCGCCCAAACGCAGCCCATCCAATGGCGTATTATACCAGAGCTGGCCGCCGAAGACGGGTGTTGAATCGATGTCATGAAAAGTGGCAGTCGGATACCCGTTTTCCACATACCGGGCCACGCCACCATTGCTGGCCATGTTGACTAGGCCGGCATAGGCTTCGTAGGAAATACTGCCCGCCTTTTGCAGGGAAACACTGCCAAACAGTTCACCCCCATCCAGCCCGGCGCTCCAGTCGCGCCAGCGGGCGTCATACATGCCCTGGGGCAGCAGCACATAGGTGCGCGCCAAGTCAATGTCCTGAATCGAGTTGTAAATGCCGGCGGGACGGCGAATGCGCCCGGCCCGAGCGCCCAACTCGTCACATACAGTGTATTCTATCAAAGCGTAGTCTAGAAACGGGTCGTACTGCCCCACGTTGCCGGTATCAAAATCAAAACCCTGCACCGCGATCCGGGTATTGGGGAATGGATTCATGGCCATATTGAGACCGAATTCGGAAAACTGGAACGAGCCGTTTTTGGTGTCATTTGCCAGATAATTGTAGTCGCTCGATACCAAGAATCCCTGGCTGGCAAAACCGTGAACATCGATAGGGGGCAGGTTGGTCCCCAAGTTTAATTCATAGGCCTGTGTGCTGTATGCGCCGATGATGGATGTCGTGATGGCGAGTATGGCCTTATTCTGGTGCTTTTTCATGGGTACAGTTCGGATCGGGTTTGGGGTTTCGGGATCGTTCTGGGTTTGGGGTTCTGTCAAACATCGCGGGAGTCGCTATTTATTTTTTATTTGTGTAACATTTATATTATAAACGACATAGGGCTTACCTTTAAGGGTGAAAGTGGAACGCTTTTCGGTCAGTCTGTGAGGCCAGTCAGAGTAAATTCAGCGTTGTCCACCATAGATCATTCAAGAGATTTACACACTGGTCCCATGAATCAGAGACCAGAACGGGAAAAACAATACCTAACCATCGGCAGATTTTTTAAGAACTTTAAGAGGGTGTTACGAAAGCCAAAACATGAAACCTTGATTTCATTAGTGTTTTTCGAGTTTTCCGTTTGGCGTGACTGGAATTGGCTTATTGGTCTCCACTGACAGTTCCAGTGAGAGCTGAAAAGGCATCAAACCTGCAAGTAATTGGCGAGGCGGTGGCCGGTCAAGCAGTGCTCTTGCCCGGAGTAACACCGCAGCATCCGCCAGTATCGACATCATCCAAGTGAACCGCAAGCTGTTGAAAAACATGGCGTTCAAGCCGAGTTGGTTCTTCTCGAAGGATTGTGTCGGCTCAATCCACGGGCGAACCTGACGCAACACTTGCTGTGCGAGTGGACTGGCGAGAGGGAGCCGCCCCAGCAGGGTTTCGTGCTCCCTTGGCTGATGGGCAAACTGCTTCGGACAGCGCGATGACTCCCAACAACCGCGGCATAGTTCGGGTTCCGTGCCAACGCCAAACCAATGTTCCCCGGCCCGGTCATCGTAGCCCAGCCAGTTCAACGGTTCGCCCTGCTTGCAGGCAGCCTGATCCCACGACACATAGGGCGCAACCAGTTTCATGTCGCTGCGCAATTTGGTCAGGACCGCCACGCGCCACCGCTCACGGCATTGCTGTTTGGCCGCTGCCGCCAAATACCCCATGTCCGCGACAATCAGTGGCGGACACCAATCCCATTGGTTCCGGCAATAATGCAGGCTCGGAACCAGCAGCCCGCCCTCGGAAACATCGGCCGGAGTCACCCAACTGATCAGCGGCACCAATTGAACTCCGTGTCGATAGTGATGCAGCCACAGGCGCAGAGTGTGCTTTTTGTAGCCGACGAAACAGCGGCTTTGGCCGGTCTTGATCGTCCGCCCTCCTAACGCAGCATGCGCGGCGGAAAATCGGCCAGTGTTTTTTTTTGAACCCGGCGCAGGCCGCAGGCAAATCGGTGGCATCAATCAGCCCCACCGACCACGGCTGCCACGCATAAATCTCCAACAGCGGTGCCAGCAGATGTTCATTGATTCGGCGCAATCCCGCCACGCCAACACGACATCGAAACTCGTTCATCATCCGTACGTCAGGCACCCGGTTTTGACGGCGCAGATCGGCGAATTTCCTCCACGCAGGCTGCTCTGGCAGCATTTTAACCATCAGGTTTACCGAATGCACCGGCGAGAGCAGGCACAACAAGTGAACGCGAAAGAGCTGGGCTGAGGTATGCTCATGACGTCGACCTCCTGTGCAGCGCCGTGGCCAGCATTCATTGATGAAATCGTCGGGTACAAACGGATCGACCAGTTCCAGGAGCGCTGCTGTGCCGGTAGCCGGAAGATCGGAATTCATGGAACCCAGACTACCCTTGGCAACCTAACTCGCCAGCCATTTTGGCCAGCCATGCGAATCTTGGCATATCACATTTGTTTAGAGTCGGTTACAGAAACTTTCGTAACACCCTCTTTAAGGAAAAATTTATTTATTATGAAGATTCACCCATGCTGTTGTCGGCGGTAGACCGTTCTCGATCATTTTCCGGGCTGTCTAGCCTCTTGTTCGGGCAGTCAACGGCGGGATCAGGCCTGATCCAATCGGTTTCGAATCGTTTGGGCGAGCTGGTGGGATTCAAACGGTTTGGCGATAAAATTGACCCCTTCCTGAATCGGTAGATCTTTGCCGGCGATCTCCGGGCTGTAACCGCTCGTGTAAATCACCTTCAACTGGGGATTGTCCCGGAGCAGCCGTTCGGCCAATTCGTTCCCGGTCATGCCGTCGGGCATCACCATGTCAGTCAGCAACAGACGGATTTTTTGGCGATGTTCCTTCCAGACTTCCAGGGCTTTCACGCCCGTGGGCGCAGTCAAAACCTGATAGCCCAGCTTGGTGAGGTAAATCTGCACGATGTCCCGCATGGGGGGCTCGTCTTCAACCAGTAGAATGGTTTCATTGCCCCTGGGGGCATTAGCGTTGGGGCGAGGCGTCATTTTCTGGTCGGTTACGCCAGGCAATCTTGGGAAATAGATTTTGAAGGTGGTGCCGCGGCCGACCTCGCTGTACACATTGATCCAGCCCTGATGCTGCTGCACGATGCCAAAGACGGTGGCCAATCCCAGGCCGGTGCCTTTACCGACATCTTTGGTGGTGTAGAATGGCTCAAAAATCTTGGCCAGATCCGCCTTGGGAATGCCGCAGCCGGTGTCCGCCACGCTCAGGCACACAAACGAGCCGGGCCGCGCCAGGGCGGATTGGTCTGTGATTAATTTGTCAAATTCCACCGGAGCCGTCGCAATCACAAGGTGCCCGCCCTGCGGCATGGCGTCGCGGGCATTCACCGAGAGGTTCAGCAGCAACTGATCCATCATGCCGGGGTCGACGTTGATAAACATCGGTTCCGCCGAGAAGTGGATTTGCATCTGAACCGTTTCGCCCAGGGCGCGCTGGAGCATTTTGGTCATGCCGCCCAGCGAGACATTCAAGTCCAGGTCTTGCGGCTGGATCGGTTTTTTGCGGCTGAAGAGGAGCAGCTGGCTGGTCAGGGCGGCGGCGCGTTTAACCGTGACGACGATCTCATCCGCGATCCTCGTCTGTTCGGTGGAAAGGGTGCCGCCGATTTTCAGCAGGCTGGCCTGCATTTGGATGATCGCCATGATGTTGTTGAAGTCATGCGCGACGCCTCCGGCGAGTTGACCAAAGGCCTCCATTTTCTGGGACTGTCGTAGCTGAGCCTCCAGCGCGACTTCCCGCGTCACATCCTTCGCCACGGACACATAGTTGACAATCCTGCCCGCGGCATTGCGCACTGGCGAAATGGTCGCGTCGGATTCATAAAGCTGCCCGTTTTTCTGCCGGTTGATCAGATGGCCGCTCCACACCTGCCCCGCGCTCAAATCTGCCCATAACTGCTGGTAGAAGGCGGCGTCATGTTTGCCGCTTTTGATGATGCGGGGCGTATGGCCCATGACTTCCTCACGTGTGTAGCCGGTGATTTTTGTGAACGCGGGGTTCACATAAACGATGCGACCGGCGGCGTCCGTGATCAGGATGACTTCGGCGGATTGTTCGACGGCGGTGGCCAGCCGGGTCGTGGATTCCTCCGACTGCTTGTGTTCGGTGATATCGCGGAATGCGGTCATGCGCAGCTGGCGATCGCCCAGGGTAACCACCCGGGCCTGCGATTCTGCGACAAAGGAGCTCCCATCCTTGCGTAACAGCCGGTGTTCATAGAGGGATTCCCTGCGGGTGCGGATGGCCTCCGTCACCTGCTTCCGGGATTCGGGCGCAACCCAGTCTAGGATTTCCTTTCCGATGATTTCCTCCCGCGCACAGCCGAAAATCTTGAGGGCCTGGTTGTTCAGATCCAGAATGCGACCGTTTTCACTGATGCAAATGCCCTCAAACGCGGCATCCGTCAGCAACCGGAACCGCTCCTCGCTCTCCCGCAGTTCGTCCATCTTTTGATCTCGCTCCCGGAGCATCACGGCTAACACGACACCCGCCAAAACGGCCACGGAAAAAGACAACTGCATGATCGAGACATAGTTGCCGGAAGCAATCTGATCCGGAGTCAAACCGATGAGAAATTGGGTCGTAAAAAAAGCCACGGGCAGCATCACCAGCAGGCAGATCGCAGTAACTCCCCGGGGGCCAAAACGCAAGGCGGCCCACAGCATGGGCAGCCAGATCAAGGCTTTGTTCGGCGATAAAATCCCCTGGTCGAAGCAAAGCACATAGCTGGTCGCAATGAATGACGATAATATTAGCAGGAGGGCTTCCCATCCTCGTTTCCGGAGGTTGAAAATCCGCCGATGGTAGGCGTCCGGTCCCGAAAACCAGGTCAGGATAAAGGGGGCCAGCACCAGAATTCCCACCAGATTGGTGCCCCACCAACCGGCAAAAGTTTGTCCAAACGAAGGCGTCAAGTGGGTCGCCATTAAAACCGTGGCACCCAGCGTGGCACCCAGCAACGTGCTGAATAGCCCTGAAAACAACAGCAGGCCGAGCAATTCAAAATGTGAAGACAGGATGGGGCGCTCCGCCACAAACCGGCGCACCAGCCACGCTCCCGTCACCGCCTGAATCGTGTTGGCACCATAAAATAAAAAAATATCCAGACACGGTGTTCCGTGCAATCCGTCAAATGCCAGATTGGCGGGCAGGGCGGCTAGAATCAGCCAGGGCCAGATCCGGGTCTCATTCAGCAAGAGAACGGCGACATACAAGCCGGCGGGTAGCCAGAACGTGACGTAGGGGTGGTGGGGGACCGAGAGAAAAACACTGGCTTCGGCGCAGCAAAAAAAGGCGAACCCGAACCATGCCGCCTTTCGCCAGATTTTTCCCGGGTTGGGCAAGGCATCACCTGAATTATTGTTGCCGAAAGATTTAAACATTAATTTTAATCCTCATACGACGCGGCGAGCGGGCGGCGAATTCGCACCATTTTTAGGGGTGGATAAAAAACGGAAGTCATCCATGGCTTCCGGGATTAAACGAGAAAACGTGATTTTAGAACGGCCAGTTCACCATCAGAAAACCGGTGGCCAGCGGGTTCGGAAAAGTTTGCCACATCGCTGCCGGTTTTCGTTTGATGGCTGTTCCCGATTTGTTTCGCGAATTATCGAATCATCGGGTAGTGTGTATTCATGTTATTGGTGACCTCCAACCCGTCGAAACGTTTGTTGTATCTTTGCTTCATCGGGACAGTGCGGCCGGAAGATTTTCAAAGCGGCCGGGAAGGGATAACCCGTCTCTTGGCGGGATTGCCGGCCGGCTTTCGCTATTTGGTGGATTTAACCCATCTCGAAGTCATGGGCCTGGAATGTATGGCCGAACTGGGCCAGCTGATGGACTTGATCAGCCAGGCTGGTGTGGGCTTGGTGGTGCGAGTCATCCCCGACCCCAGTCGGGACATCGGGATGAATATTCTCACCATTTTTCACTACCCGCAAGAGGTGCAGGTAATCACCTGCCAGAACCTGGCCGGGGCGGTCGAGGCTCTCGGTGTTTAGCCGCCGGCTCTTGCGGACCGGTTTCACAATCGCGAACCGCCGAGCCGGATTGCCGGTTTGACGACGTCCGTCAAACCAGACTTTCCGGAAGATACCTGGCCTGGATGGCATCGATCCGGGCCAGCTCCTCCGCCGTGAAATCCAGACGGTTGAGGCAGGCCACATTGTCATGGATTTGCTCCACGCGGCTGGCCCCGATCAGCACGGAGGTGATTTCGGGACGGCGCAGGACCCAGGCCAACGCCATCTGGGCCAGAGTCTGGCCGCGCGATTCCGCCAGCGCGTTCCATTCCCGTGCCGCCGCCAGGTATTCCGGCGTGAGATTGTTTTCCTTTAAAAACACCGAGTGCGTCACCCGCGAATCGGTGGGAATCCCGTTGAGATAGCGGTTGGTCAGGCGCCCCTGGGCTAGCGGGGAAAACGCAATGCACCCGATCTGGCGCCGGCCCAATTCTTGAAGCAGCCCCTGCTCGGGCTTGCGGTTTAACAAGCTGTAAGAAGGTTGATGAATGAGGCAGGGCACGCCCATTTCTGACAGGAGGCTCGCCGCGCGGGCCGTGCCTTCGGCGGAATAATTCGAGATGCCCGCATAGATCGCTTTGCCCTGCCGCACAATGTCCGCCAGCGCGCCCATGGTTTCCTCGAGCGGCGTGTCCGGGTCCGGCCGGTGATGATAAAAAATATCGACATAGTCCAGCCGCAGGCGTTTCAGGCTCTGGTTCAAACTGGAAATAAGATGTTTGCGGGAGCCCCATTCGCCGTAGGGCCCCTCCCACATGTGGTAGCCGGCCTTGGTGGAAATCACCAGCTTGTCCCGCAGACCCGCCAGCTCCTTTTGCAAAGCCTCGCCCATCCGCGTTTCGGCGGAGCCCGGCGGCGGTCCGTAGTTGTTGGCGAGATCCAGATGGGTGATGCCCGCCTCCACGGCCGCTTTCAGGATGGACCCGGATTTTTCGACGGCGAAATTCTCGCCGAAATTCTGCCAAAGTCCAAGGGAGATGGCCGGCAGCAAAAGTCCGCTCCGGCCGCAACGATTGTATTTCATGGGTGTCATGTGGGATTTGTGAATGGCCTAAATGGTGACCCAGTTTAAGTCGCATCCTTCCCGCTGGCCATGTGTGAAATGATCATTTATTTGTGCAAAATGATCTTCCAGGCGTGGGTACACAGGACGAAGCGCGGTCTTCCTCGGCCGCCGAAAAGTCTGCGGGTATCAAGCCCTCACCCAGGCCAGCGGGACATCGCGGCTGCGCTCATTCCATTGGGTCTTAACCCTGACCCCTTGAACCTTTTTAGGGTTGGCTTTCCCCGTCAAAAGCTCGCATGGCAATTCCATCTGAATTGCAGATGGGCATTGTCCTTAAACCTCATCGCCGGCACTTTGGGGGAGCGTGAAGAAAAAGGTGGTGCCCTTTCCCAATTCGCTTTCCACCCGCACCTCGCCACCGTGGGCTTGCACGATGTGCTTCACGATTGAAAGCCCCAGGCCGGTCCCGCCCTGATCGCGGGAGCGCGCCTTGTCCACACGGTAAAACCGCTCAAAGACCCGGTCCAAAGCCTCCCCCGGAATGCCGGGCCCGTCGTCGCACACGGAAATTTCGGGATGCCCCGGATCGACCCGCTTCCACCCGACCGTGACCGAGCCGCCGCTGCGTCCGTATTTGATCGCGTTGTCCACCAGATTGGTCAGCACCTGATCCAGCCGGTTGGAATCCGCAGTCACCCTCAACGGCGATGCGGCATTGACCAGCCGGATGGACTTGTTTTCCGCATTCGTCTGTAGGTGGGAAAAAACTCGGTCCACGAGGGTCGTCAGATCCATCGGCTGGAGGTCCAGGTTCATTCGGCCCGATTCCAGTGCGGAAATCGTCAGCAAATCCTGGATGAGCAGGTCCAGCCGGTTGGCATTGCGCTCGATGATTTTCAGAAAACGCTCGCAGATTTCCGGATTGTGGTGCGCCCCGTCCTGCAGGGTCTCCACATAGCCCTTGATGAGGGAGAGCGGCGTGCGGAGCTCATGGCTGACATTCGCGACAAACTCCTCGCGCGTCCGCTCCAGCTGTTTCAGGCGCGTCAGATCGCGGAAGACCAGGATGGTGCCCTCTCGCTCCCCGGTGGAATTGGCGATGACGGCGGCGTTGACCTGCAGCCAGCGCTCGTTCAAATCCGGCAGTTTGATCTCATAATCCAGCACCTGCTGCTCCGCTTCGACCCGGTTCACCAGTTCGTCCAATTCGTGCAAGCGGAGCGTCTCCAGGATCGTTTTGCCCCGGATCTCCGTTTTGAGTTGAAACAAGTCTTTGAGGGCGGTGTTGAGGAGATGAATTTTGCGGCTGCGATCCAGCAGCAGCACGCCTTCCAGCATGGAGTTGAATAGAACCTGCTGTTGGGCCTTGGCGGCCAGAAAAGCCTGTTTTTGCTCGCGATGTGACGTTTCAATTTCCGCCCAGCGGCGGTTCCTTTGCTCGTAAAACCGGCTCCGCCACGAGAAATGAATTCCGATGGCGATTGCCAAGGCAATCAGTGTCAGGGCTGGCCAGATCATGAAATCAGAGGAAGCCAATCACTCCACAAACCGATAGCCCACGCCCCGGACGGTGTCCAGATGCCGGGCCGCCCCCCCGATTTTTTCGCGCAGCCGTCGCATGTGCGTGTCCACGGTGCGGGTGTCGATCAGGCTGTCGTATTCCCAGACATCGCGCAGGAGCTGATCTCGGGATTGCACCCGTCCCGCCCGCTGGGCCAGCAGGGTCAGCAATTTGAACTCGGTGGCGGTCAGCTCAATCGGCTTGCCTTTCCAGGACGCCACATGGCGGGGCAGATCAATCGAGAGGTCGCCAAACCGCAGCTGTTCTTTGGGCTTCTCCTCAACCTGCTGGCGGGCCAGGATTTTTTTCACCCGCAAAACCAGCTCGCGCGGGCTGAACGGTTTGGTGAGGTAATCATCCGCCCCCAGCTCCAGACCCAGCACGCGGTCGATCTCGGCGGCTTTGGCCGTGAGCATAATGATCGGCACCCTGGCCGTGGCCGGATCCAGGCGCAGGGTTTTGCAAATCTCAAACCCGTCCATCTCCGGCAACATCACGTCCAGCACAATCAGCATCGGGACCTGCGCCCGGGCTTTTTTCAGGGCCTCAATTCCGTCCGCCGCGGTGGTCACGGCATAACCGGCCTGCTTCAGGTTGAACTCCACCAGCTCCGCTGCTTCGGGCTCATCCTCCACCACTAAAATTCGCGGTTTCATGGCAAAAGCATGTCAGGCACACCTTCGCGTCACAATGACAATCCGGCGACGGCCCTGTGACAATTGGGTGACGAATTTATCACTTCCGCCAGCGGAGCAGGCGCAGGGCGTTGCCGATGACGATCAAATCGGAAAAGCCCATCGCGGCCGCGCAGAAGATCGGGCTGATGATTCCCGCCGCCGCCAGCGGCACGCCGAGCGCATTGTAAAAAAATGCCCAGAACAGGTTCTGCTTGATCGTGCG